>JGI24422J19971_10001571_pt1 | contig 14038 bp, 18 predicted proteins | sample DeeMarSWOR152_54_FD_19971 | JGI IMG/M metagenome (IMG submission 19971) | reverse complement strand
ATGGGCGGCGTCAATGGCTGACATCTTCCTCTGAAACACCCCGATAACAAACCCGCCAATAATATTGATGAGGGTAATAATTATCCCCGCAATAGCGTCTCCTCTCACAAACTTGGCTGCACCATCCATCGCTCCGTGGAATTCAGCCTCCCGCGCAATCAGGGCTCGGCGCTTCTTTGCATTGTCCTCATCTATCAGGCCAGCATTGAGATCTGCATCAATGCTCATCTGCTTACCGGGCATGGCATCCAAGGTGAAGCGTGCGGCAACCTCAGCAATCCTGGTGGTTCCCTTCGTGATGACAACAAAATTCACAATAACCAGAATAACGAAGACAATCATGCCGACCACGTAATCCCCGCCGACCACAAAGCTTCCGAACGACTTGATCACCTTTCCCGCGGCCAAGGGCCCCTCGTTGCCATGGAGCAGAATCAATCGCGTGGAGGCCACGTTGAGGGAAAGCCGATAGAGAGTGATCACCAGCAGCAGTGAGGGGAATATGGAAAAATCCAGGGGCTTCATTGAATACATTGCAATCAGCAATACCGTTATGGAAAGGGTTATATTCAGCGCAAGCAGGAAATCCAACAGCATCGGGGGTAAGGGGATGATCATAACCACCAACACGGTTACTACACCGACAACCGTCAGCAGCTCAGCAACAGTGGCTGGATTTCCCTTTGACCTTGACACATCTTCCATTATCAGTGCCTAAAGTGAGCTAAGATTAAACGTGCCTAAAGTTACTACTTGCTATTACGTACCTAACCTGTACGATCCCTTAATTCCTGAATTCCCGCCTCCCGCCTCAATTTCCGCTACCCTGCATGCGCATGCTTTCCCTTCCACTTGTAAATATATGCCAAAACCTCAGCAGCGGGCTGATACAGGGCAGGGGGTATTTCCCCACCAACTTGGACCAAGGCATAGAGATGACGCGCCAGCTCCTTGTTCTCTAAGATGGGGATATCGTGTTCTGATGCGAACTCCTTGATTTTTTCAGCTACCTTCCCTGCCCCCTTCGCGACCACCCTCGGCGCCCCCATGGATGAGCTCTTATACTGTAAGACGACTGCAAGGGCCATGGGGTAGGTGATTACCACATCTGCCTGTGGTAACACCTGCATCATCCTTCTTCTGGCCACCTGCATCTGAATGTTTCTTATCCTTGATTTGATCAGGGGGTCCCCCTCTGTCCTCTTGAACTCCTCCTTTACCTCCTTCTTGCTCATCTTGATCTTCTTCTGAAATTCCCATCTCTGGAACGCGTAATCGACGGCAACGAGCAATATCATTGCCAGGGTGCACCTAATAAAGATCTTAAAGATGGTCAGCAGGATATAGGCCACGATAGCGCTCATCTCCATCTCCCCAAGAAAGGGAAAATTCTTCATTTCGCCTCTTATGGTCCAATAGGCTATCAGTGCCACGAGGGCTAGCTTAAAAAGCGACTTAAAGAGCTCCATAAATGATTGCTTGGAGAAAAGCCTGCCCAAACCCTTGATGGGATCCAATTTCGACAACCTAGGCTTAATCAGCTCGCCGGAGAGCATAAAGCCCACCTGCATGATGTTCGAGAAGACAGCTGCAATGAAGATCCCCGCCAATAGAGGGCTCACTGCCAGGATAAAGAGGGCGACCATTCTCTCGGCAAATACCATCAAATCAGGCAAGCTGAGATCGTGCAGGCTCAGAAGGGAAAAGGCCCCTTTCATCATGGTCTGGATCTGAGAATACACGTAGGATCCGAACAGCGTTAGGGTAATAAGACCGGCCAAGAGGACAGCCACTGAGGGCAATTCCCTGCTTTTAGCTACCTCTCCCTTTTTTCGGACATCTTCCCTTCTACGCGGAGTTGGCTGTTCGGTTTTTTCCTCAAAACGCTCTTCCGCCATCACCTACACCTTCAACCAAGACATGGTATTCACCAAGAGTGGGCCAAGACTTCCCAGATAGCGCTCCATAGATCGCATAAGCACGCTCAAGCATATGCCAAAAAACAAAAGACCAATAACTATCTGGACGGGGAAAGCAACGATCATGATGTTCATCTGAGGTATGAGCTTCGCAATGAGGCCAAAGGCAACCTTGGTAAAAAGCAGCGCAGCGATGGCAGGCGCTCCAATCTTTATGGCGATGATGAACATGTCACCAGAGGCGGCTATAATCGTGTGAAATATCCGTCCATTGAGCCCCACTGAACCCATATTTATGATCTCAAAGCTCTCCCTCATGGCGTTAAGCAGTATGTGGTGGCCATTCAAAACGAGAAACAGCACCACCGTGGTGAAGTATGCCAAATTCGACAGAATTGAGATTTGGATACCGCTGTGTGGATCCAGGATGTTGGCTATGGCAAAACCCGTTTGAAAGCCCACCAACTGACCCATGATCCGAACCCCCTCAAAAAACATCTGCACAAGGAGCCCTATGATCAAGCCGATGAGGAACTCTGACAGCACTACCTGGACCAATCCTCCCAACGTGTCAGGGAATGGTCCAATCTTATGATTCACCGCGGGATAGAGCACGAGAGCAATGATGAGGGCCAATCCAGCTTTGGTGAGAACCGGAATAACCCGCGCATTGAAAACGGGCAACATGAACAGCACCACGCTCACCCTGATGAGTATCAGAAGGAATTCTTTACATTCTGGATAGGATAGGGGAAATAGCTCCATTGTAAGTGCCTAAAGTGATCTAAAACCAAAAGTGCCTAACGTTCTCAGTGCCTACTGCTTACTCCTTACTGCTTATTAAGTGCCAAAGTGTAATCCCTCAATTCCGAAATTCCTCAACCTTTTCACCCTCTTCACATCAATCGAGAAACCGGTAAACGGTAACGAGCCATGAAAAGAAACCCACCTATCTTATATAATTGGGTATCTGTTCGATTGTGGTCGAGGCAAAGCGCATGAGATGCTCGAGCATCCAGCTGGCAAAAAAGAGGAGGGCCAACAAGACGACCAAAATTTTAGGCACAAATGTTAGCGTCATCTCATGGATCTGTGTCACGGCTTGAAAGATACTTACAATCAATCCCACGGCAAGCCCGAGACCAAGCATGGGCATAGATACCAATATGGTCGTCTTAATTGCCTCCTGTGCAAAGCTAACAACGAAATCCGGACTCATGTCTACCCACCTACGAAGCTCTTTACCAGAGAGCCGACAATCAGGTGCCAGCCATCTACAAGAACAAAGAGCATAAGTTTAAAGGGAAGCGATATGAGGATTGGCGGAAGCATCATCATCCCCATGCTGAGCAAAACGCTTGCCACTACCATATCTATGATCAGGAACGGCACATACAACACAAACCCAATAACAAAGGCCGTCTTGAGCTCACTGATAACAAAGGCGGGGATGAGAACAGATGTCGGGATGTCCGCCTGGCTCTTTGGTTTTTTCCTGCCCGCCATCTTAACAAGCAGTGCCAAATCCTTCTCCCGCGTCTGCTTAAACATAAACTGCCTCATTGGATCGACAGCCTCCTTCAAGGCAAGCTCCTGCGAAATCGTCTTATTCAAGTAAGGTTGCAGCGCGTTGGCGTTAATCTTTTGCCATACTGGCATCATGATAAAGAACGTCAAGAACAGTGCCAATCCCGCAATTATCTGATTCGAAGGGGTTTGCTGGGTGCCGAGGGCATGTCGCAAAAAGGCGAAAACCACAGCGAGCCTCGTGAAGGATGTCATCAGCATAAGGATGGCTGGTGCAAGGGAGAGAACGGTTAAAAGGAGGATGATTTGGAGCAAAACAGAGATGTCACCCGGCTCTCCTCCCTTTTCTATGCCTACGTGCACCTTTGGAAAGAGAAAATCAGCACCAAGGCCCTCCCCCACACACAAAAGGCTCACTGCTATGAAGGGTATCAGCAAAAAGAGGGCCTTCTTCACCGTGTTATGGCGCGATTTCCTCATCATTGCCGTTACCACCGCCATTCTCATCGGTTTTTCCTGGTACATCGCTGAGTTTGGTTAAAAAGGTTATATTGCCGGGTGTAATGCCCAATACGATCTTTTCACCTGAGACCTCTATAACCTCGATCCGCTCCTTTGGCGACAGATGTAGCGAAGACAGAATCTTGATAAGGAGATCTCCCCTCGTGCCGCGACTAAAGAACAGAAATCTCTTCATAAGGTAAAGCACCAGAATGAGCAAACCAAGCACGATAGAGAGCATGGCCACTGTTTTAAGGCCCGTGCTGATCAAGTTTAATTCACTCATGCCATCCATTGTAAGTGCCCTACGCCCGTTACCGCCCTAAGGACTTAACCCTCTCGGTTGGACTGACAATGTCAGTTACTCTCACACCCAGTTTGTCCTCGGCCACCACAACCTCGCCTCTCGCAATCAACTTGTCGCTGATATATATCTCCAGTCGTTCGCCAACGCGTTTATCCAACTCGATTATGGATCCCTGTCCCAACTGGAGGAGATCATTTACGAGCATCTTGACCTTCCCTAACTCCACGGTTACCTCAAGCGGGATATCAAGAATGAGGTCAACGTCGTATTTCTCGTTTTGTCCGGACCCATTCCGTTCTGACCTTTTTGGATGATCATCGGTTTGAGACGTTTCTTTCTGATGGTTATCTGTCACCGTTTCAGTTTCACTCATCATTTACTCCTTGTAGACTCCTTCACGTATTCTTATCGCCTGCTTATTGCTACGTGTTCCCGGATATCCCTTGAACTTTTCAACACCCTCGACGCTCACGCTTATTAAGTCATTAACCCCCTGTTCAAGCGGCAGCACATCATCAACCTTCATCGCCAAGAGTTCCCTGCCGGTAATCCTCGTCGTGCCGAGGGTACACCGCACGTTCACGGTCAGTTCCCTTATCCTTTCCTCGATGAATCTTCTCCACCTCTGGTCTATTTCCACCTTTTCGCTGTGTACGCCGCCCCTCAGTTTTTCGCGAATTGGCTCAATGGTGGAGCAGGGTATGCACATGGCCATACCTCCTGATGTGTTTTCTAGCTCTATAGTGAACCGTTTCACCATGACCGCGTCATTGGGTTTGACGATGGCCGTGAATCGTGGATCCACCTCAGAGCGTTTAAAGACCGCCTTCACCTTGTGAACATCTGACCATGCGTGCTCCAAGTCGCTCAGTATAGTGGCTACTACCTTCTCTATTATCCTGGTCTCAATAGCGGTAAACTCCTTACCCTCAAAATTATCCTGACCACGTGCTTTACCACCAAAAAAGGTATCCACGAGGGCAAATACCAGAGGGCCTTCCAAAACGAGCAGGGCTAGTCCCTGCAGGGGCTCCATTTTGAATATATTCAAACTTGCCGGCAGTTGTATCGAACTACAGAATTGGCCAAACCTAACCCATTCAACTGAGGAGGTGGTTACATTTATATCTGAACGCGTAGCAGCTGAGAGGCTTTCTCCAGAGAAATTAACAAACCTCTCGTTAATGATTCCCAAAGCAGGTAAGCTGTTCAGCGTAGGTCCGGCCTGCATCGTAAAATCATACACTTCGAGCGCTTTGCCTCGTTTAGGGGTATCCGTCTCTGTTTTGACCTTACCATCGCTGATCCCATCAAGAAGGGAATCAACCTCATCTTGCGATAGAACGTTAGCCATTCTGTGTCCTATTGAACCACGAATTCGGTAAAATATATTCTCTGAACAACTGGCCCGCCAAGGGCATGATTCATCCTCGCCAACAGCGCCTGTTTTAACAGGAGCTTGCCATCCATGGTTATAATCTCACTAGATGACTGGCTTGAAAGAAGCAGGAGGATGGTGTCTCGCAGTTCCGCATTATATCTTTCCACTATCTTTTTCTTTTCCTCATCACGTACCTCCACCGCCAGGGCAATCTTCAGGTACCGCTTACCTGATCCCGCTCTATCCAACAGGTTGACGACAAAACACTCAAGGGGAAAAACAATCCTCACCTCTTGCTTCTCCTGCTTGGATGCGGCAACCTTGGTCTCAGCTTCGCTTTCTTTCCCCTTAAGCTGGTTCCACCCAAAAAATCCACCAGCTCCCAGTACAACCACGACAAGCCCGAGAATCATGAACCTAGCAAAGGACTTCTTGGGCTGTGTCTCCTGTTGGGCATTTGTTTCCTCTGCCATTTAAACCCCCTGTAAATGCCTGAAGATTATCTCTACCCTCCTGTTCAGGGACCTGTTTCGAGGCGTATCATTCGGGTGCAAAGGCCTCGAAGGGCCATAACCCCCAACGGAAAAGCGCGAGGGCTCTAATCGTTTTACCTCTAAGAAATATGCCAAGACCGAAAGCCCCCGATATGATGAAAGCTCCCAGTTAGACTTAAAAAATCTGGTGTGGATTGGGATATTGTCGGTATGCCCCATGATGAGAATCTGATTGGGACAGGACTCTATAGCCTCGGCCACCGCGTCCAGCACGGTGTATGCCTCTTCGTTGATCGAGGCCTCTCCCGGATCGAAGAGGATATTCTCCTGAAAGGAGAGAACAATCCCCCTCTCATCATCGGTTATGTCTGCGAGCTCACTCAGATCCCTCATCCTCATCTCTATCTTATCATCTGGCTTCATAAGGGGTATGAAGAGATCTCTCAGAATGTTTTCATCGACCACATAGGATGTTTCGGTTTCACTGTATTTATTGACGAAATTGGCCAAATCAGTAATCCCCCTCGTTCCAGCCAGCTCAAGCGCACCAGCGGCCTCTTTAAGATGCACAAATACCTCCTTGAGCCTCTTCTTATCCATGGAAGACATCGTCAAAAGCATTACGAAAAAGGTGAACAAGAGCATGAGCAGATCCGAAAAGGTCATCATCCATGCACTGGGATTCGACCTGTAGCCCGCCGCTGTATGCCTTCTGCCACTGTTCATTGCTCAAAAAACCCTGAAGTCGAAACTCTTATAGGTAAAAATGCCTGCCGGTCTTTTTCTAAAGATCCTCTTTACATACGCCGGTGCCGCATACTTCAGGATAATGTCTATCCTTCTGTTTTGGGCCCTTGAAGCCCTGGTATCATTTGCGGCAATCGGGTTGTTGCTCCCCCGTCCATAGGCCGTAAGCCTCTCGGGAGCGATCTCCCCCATTGCAACGAAATATTTAAGCACCTGTATGGCCATTGAGCCCGATAGCTCCCAGTTCGACCTGAACCCTTTCTCCTCAGCGGGTATATTGTCCGTATACCCGACAATCTCCACCGGATAGTCTCCCTTCCCAATTACGCGGCAGATTTTGTTGAGCAAGGGGTATGACGACGGCTTGAGGCTGGATCTATCTTCCCTAAAAACGACGCTCTCATTAATAGTAATTACCTCCTCACCCTCGATTGATGTGACCTTGACCTGGCCAACCGTTGTCTTCTCCAACAAAGACAAAAGCTCAACGATATCGAATTTGTCCTGCATCATCGGTGCAAAGGGTGTCATTATTGACTCGCCGGTCTTTGAGGGTGATAGTCCATCGGGAAGGCTCCCAAAAGCCCCCAACAAAGAGCCTATGGCCACCAGTTTCTTCTTCTCATCAATAACCGCTATTGAGTTCAGCAAAACAAAAAAGGTTAAGAGAATGATGAACAGCGAAACCGCCATAACCAATGTCACATTCAGCCTGGGAACTTCGTCTCCTTGTCTCTTCCTTGGGGCCATGCCTACGATGACTCCCTCTCCGCAGGGGGAATGTATGCCAGGAGTTTCTGTTCAAGTATCCTGGGGTTATCGCCGTTTGAAAGGGATATAACCCCTTGAATCGCCATCTCCTTTGTCAACACCTCTTCCTTGCTCCGCGTTCTCAGTTTTCCAGCTATAGGCAAACAAACGATATTCGCTAGTAATGAGCCGTAAAAGGTTGTGAGCAGGGCCAGGGCCATGGCCGGGCCGATCTTACTGGGGTCATCCATCGTCTGGAGCATCTGCACCAGCCCTATAAGCGTCCCTATCATTCCAAGGGCCGGGGAGAAGGTTCCCATAGTGGAGAAGATCTCTGCACCGAGCTGGTGCCTGCTTCTCACAAACTCAACCTCAGTTTCCAGGATTTCGTTTATCTCCTGGGGTTCCAGTCCATCGATTGCGAGCTCTACGCCCTTTTTCAGGAAACTATCACTAACGTTCTTTACCTCGTCTTCAAGAGCGAGGATCCCCTCCTTGCGCGATTTCTGGGCATAGGAAACAAACCGCTTGATGAGGTCACTGACCGCCATGCTTCTGGCGAAAAGCGCCTTTCGTACGACTTTGAAAACCCCAAACACATCCCTCAAGGGGTAGTTAATCATCGTTGCCCCCAGAGTGCCACCTACAACGATCATGAGAGCGGGCACATTGATAAACAGTTTGATCCCGCCGCCCATGAAAATGGCAAGACATACCAGACCAAATGCCGATATAACACCCAAGACGGTGGCAATATCCATGGTATCTCCCTAACCTAATCCTGTCTTTTCTGTCCTTCCGGTGCATTGCTGAACTCTCGACTCCCGTGCAGGCCGATCTTCTCGCATGGGGTTAGTTCAATGAGGGCCTTTACGTGGTCGACCGTGGATAGGACTTCTACTGCACAGGCTAGTCTACGATCCACTAAACCTCAATGAACGCGGAAAGCACCGGTTACCCACATAGAGAGCAACCTTTGTGCCATTTGGAGGAGCAATGTGATTTATTTAGTGGCGTCAAAAAAGTGAGGAATTACAGCTAGATACGCGTACTTAATGTTTGCTCGAAGTGCTCTTTTCAGGGGACTCGTTAAGGCAAAGGGGCAGACGTCAAGATCTTGACGTCTGCCCCGTTGCTGCTATCGCTTCAGGTTAATGAGCTCTACGAGCGTCTGGACCAAAATCGAGCTCTACGGTCAGAGGCGATCCGTCCAGAAAATCAGGGGCCAGGGTGAAATACCCATTAGTAAGATCAAAGTTAACCCCAATACAAGCAACGGTCATACCAAAACCGCTCTAAAGTGAATAATATAGTCTTTTCAAGATGTTATATAAGCTTATCAGAGAAAACGAAGTGAGGGCGGTATCGAAAATGAAATAATTTTCCCAGCAAAACGCCGCCCAAGGGAAAAACTTTCCCTTCGGCGGCGAAACGATTGAATCCTGGAGTTTTCTGTGGTAAAAGTATACATGGGCGCTTCTTATAGGAGAGAGAATGGCTCTTGAGATCAGCAACAACTGGCCGCTGATCACCATCGAACCCACAAGGGAGACCAGTCTTCAGCAAAAGGCAGTCCCTAAGCCTCCCTCACAGGATTCACCAGATACAACCGTTTATGTTGAAAGGATTGAATCCGAATCCAATAATACCTTCTGGGAAAAGGGAGCCTTTATAGATATCTATATCTGATTCTCCCTTCTATTTCTTGTCCTTCAGATCCTGATCGCTCCATCTCCCATACCCTACCACCCTGGGGTCAAGCCCCGCCTGACCAAATTCCTCAGTGATTCTTTTGACTACTGGTGGTAGCAGGCAGTAAAAAAAGGGGTAGATCTGTTTTTCTTCATGAAGCGCTGAAATCGTTTTGAGATGAGCCTGAATTCAAATTGATAGGTTAAAGAAAAAGTATTAGATTAGATAAGTGAGTTCTAAGCACGCTTACATAAGCGTTATAGGAGGATACGTTCCAGTGATGAAAAAACCAACATATGAGGAGCTCGAAGACAAGGTCAACACATTGGAAAATGAGGTGCTCAGGCGCAAGCAGGCAGAGAAGGCCTTAAGGGAAACCCAGAAAGCATTGAAGGTTAAGCTCAATACCCTTAAGGAACTGAACGCATCCTTACGGATCCTTCTGGAAAGAAGGGAGGAAGATACAAGAGCGCTTGGAGAAAAGGTGCTGTCCAACGTTAAAGAACTGCTCGTACCGTTTCTAGACAAATTGAGCAGAACCCAACTCAATGCGAGGCAAGGGGCCTATCTTGATGTCCTTCGGTCAACCCTCGAGGAGATCATCTCCCCGTTTTCCCGGGAGCTATCCAGCAAGTATCTAAGCCTCACCCCCACGGAGATCCAAGTAGCAAAACTGGTAAAGGAGGGGAAAAAGAGTAAACAGATAGCAGAGATGATGGGGTTATCCACGCGTACCGTTGAGTCCCATAGAGACAACATAAGAAAAAAACTCGGCTTAAAAGGAAAGCGAAACCTTAGGTCCAGCCTCTTGTCCATCTAATAATGTTGAATTGGGCTTTGCCTTTATCTCGGCAACAAGCCTTTCTTGTAAGCTAAAAGCAGAAAGCTCGAGGACAATAAGAAACCTATTTCCTCATTGGAAGCCATAGCTTGATTTTTTGACCCTGCTTGCTAGAACCTCGGAATATTTCCGGCTCAAATAGACTATGGATCTGGATCAAAGGAATACGGTTGATTCAGATATTATCCACCCCGGCTGTGTGTCTTACATCTCGTAAGCGTACGTCTTTGGGCCTCCTATTGGTCAATTGACAGCTGACGACGATACATGGATAAAGACATGGGACATGATTCGTTGGCAGCGCCTTATTCCGCTCACTAAAAGGGGTGGTTTTTCATATCCTAGGATGGTAAGATGCATCAATACATTGATCGCGTGGTCTCCATAATTCAAAACCCAATACACCATAGAGGGGGGTCCTATGAGCGAGAGAAAGTGCATCTATCTAACAGTCGCTATCACCATGCTCATCCTTGTAGGTCTCACAGCAAAGACACTGGCTCAGGAGACCTCAGAGATCGGCTTTGGCGGATGGGGAGTTCGGGCTGGTCTGAGCAGTGATCCCGATCAGGTTTACGGCGGTGTTCACTTCGACCTGGGGGAGTTGATTAAGGATGTCCGGTTCAGGCCAACCGTGGAACTCGGTTTCGGTGATGACCAGACAGTTGTGCAGGTATTGGCTGAGGTCCATAAGGTCTTCTCGCAGTTCCATGCTTGGAAGCCCTATCTCGGCGGCGGATTGGGACTCACCTACACCAACTACGATGATCATCGTGGAGATGACACCGATACCGAGTCTTCCGTGAATGCGATTGGCGGGATCGAGACCGACCTGAGTCAAACGATGAAGCTCTTTTTCGAGCTCAAAGTAGGTCTGGCACATCACGATCCTGACATCAAGTTCGGAGTAGGAGTAAGCTGGTAGCAAGCCTTTTAGCACAGGGCATTTCACTTCCGGTGACAGTTCGACTCCATGTTTGGTATCAAAAACACAGCTGCAGCACCTCTCGAAAGGATACACCTCCTGGCATTGTTAGCGGGTGGGGATTGGCAAAGTCTGGGCTGATTTTAACTTCACCTATGATCTGCACACGAATAGGCGCAGATTATTTGCCCTGCCCCGTGCAGGTTTCAAGCGCATTCCATAAAGTCAGGGACAGGACACATCGCAGAATTCAGGTATAGATCTGAAGCGATTTTCTCCTTTGCTTTGTGCTTTTGATACTCTTACCAGATATTCACTCGCCTTCGCCAGAATGGCCCGTGCGGAAACCCCTGGAGCTTCACCTTTCCCAAATTGCATATCTGGCAAACTATCACGACTCCTGCTTGCAGCCCCGGTCAATTTACAGATGGCACACCAGAGCAACAATTGATTACGTAGGCTATTTTTTACTAAGCTTCGAAGGCTTTAGATTTGCGTTTGTAAGCGCAAGCTAAAGTGGAAATTCTGCCGGAAAAGGTTCATAGCAGTAGTCAACGCTCTCAGGAGAGGGCGCTCATATACAAGATATGGACATTCTATAGAAGAAAGACAGGGCCATTGCTGAACCCTGCCTTATAAAGAAGTAAAGGTCTTATGAGCGAAAAATCGATTTACTTCCTCAACTTCGTCCTGAATCCTGCAAGCCCTAACAGATACCTAAAATGCATCACAGAAACCAGGTGAATTGAGCGAGTTTTATCACGTTAATAGCTACTGCTTCCTAATGTGGAAGCAAAATCCAGAATGTTACTTATTTGGTTCTTTCTTTGGTGGGGCCTTTGGCGATTCTTTCGTCTCCTCATCGCCCCTTACAGCCTCCTCAACCTTTCCCAAGGCATCTGCCGCCTTATCACGCAAGGAATCGCTTGCCTTAGAAACCATGGTCTCACCAGCATTGGTGAGATCCTCGACTTGCTTTTTCAAAGCAGCAACCCCTCCTGTCCTGTAATAGGCCACAATGGCTATGATCAAGGCAACAATTGCAATAATTAGAGTTACAGTCCCCATGATCTCCTACCCCCTTTGTTAATGTTCTATTATTGTCCTCTCGTTTATTTTTACCAGAAATCCCGGAATCTTTCAGCATAATTCTTCATGCATGATCTAATGAGATGAAATGGGTCCGGATTTCCTTAAACGAGAGGCTCTTATGTTGCCCTAAACAAACTTCTATCCGTGAAAGCTTCTCTTTCTGAGGCCCCCGATGCTCTGCGCCAAAAGGCAATAGTACTAACTGGATCAGGCGGGATTTCGAGACCTCAAGAGATTGCATGTTTCAAGCGCAAATAAAAATTCTTAGCATTCTTGCGGAGTTACCGTTACATCTTGAAGTAGGTATCTTCTGCAGAGATTATTTCGCTCGCTTGCTGCAATCCGATATTGACCTTTCGACTACGATATGTAATCGTCAAATTCCTCGAATTTAAGTATGTGGCAAGTAGCTGAAAAAATACCGGGGCACTTGAAATGAGAGGCTTATTAGGGCAGTCTATACTTTGGCTAAAGTAGAGATTGCAAGGTCAATCAATAAGTTTAACCTATATTTCTGTAATTAGAAGGAGATCAGAATGAATATCTACGTAGGTAATCTATCGTATGAGGTGACCGAAGAGGATTTAAAAGAGGCCTTTGAAGCCTTCGGACAGGTGGAATCCGTCAGCATTATTAAGGATAAGTACAGTGGCCAATCAAAAGGGTTTGGATTCGTGGAGATGCCTGCTAAGGCTGAAGCTCAGTCCGCAATAAACGACCTGAACGGCAAGGAGTTAAAGGGACGAACGCTTAATGTTAATGAGGCTCGCCCTCGCACCGAAAGTCGCGGTGGTGGAGGAGGATATGGTGGCGGCAGAGGAGGACAAGGTGGTAGGCGACGCTCCTATTAAGTAACGCTCGAGGATAACCTTAAACCCATTCACCGGCCCAGTGAGGAGCCCTGCAGGGGCGTTCTTTTTTTCAACCTCAGAATAAAGATGAAAGAGCTGATTGAATACATTGCAAAGTCACTTGTTGATAATCCAGAGGAGGTAAGTGTAACTGAGCTAGAGGGAGAGCAGACCTCAGTGATTGAGCTGAGGGTAGCCAAGGAGGATTTCGGCAAGATAATCGGCAAGCACGGAAGAACCGCCAGGGCGCTGAGAACGATACTTGGCGCGGCCTCTGCCAAGATGAAAAAGAGATCTTTCCTGGAGATCTTGGAGTAGGTCAGCAAAAGAGGCTCTAGGGACCTAATCCTGATAGGTTATATTATCCCCACGCATGGCGTAACCGGCCCTGAAGGGATGATGGATTCGCTATGGCATGATGATTTAAAGAATAGAGGAGGTTACTATGTTCTATATTCTGGCCGTAATCTTGCTGGTAGTCTTTCTGAGCGCGGCAATCAAGATCCTGAGAGAGTATGAGCGGGGTGTTGTCTTCCGGTTAGGGAGGGTATTAGAAAGGCCCAAGGGACCTGGCGTTGTCATCATTATCCCGATTATTGATAGATTGCTGAGGATTAGCCTTCGCCTGGTGACCATGGATGTGCCTCCCCAGGATGTGATCACCAGGGATAACGTGTCCGTCAAGGTGAATGCGGTTATCTATTTCAGGGTTATGGATCCCAACAATGCCGTTATTGAGGTCGAGAACTACCTGTTCGCTACCTCCCAGCTCGCCCAAACCACGCTGAGAAGCGTGTGCGGACAGGTAGAGTTGGATGAGCTGTTAATGGAGCGGGATAGGATAAATACCAGGTTGCAGGAGATACTCGACAAGAGCACTGATCCATGGGGGATTAAGGTCTCCACGGTGGAGGTAAAACATATTGACCTTCCCCAGGAGATGCAGCGGGCCATGGCCAAACAGGCGGAGGCTGAAAGGGAGCGGAGGGCAAAGGTCATCAATGCCGAAGG
>JGI24422J19971_10001570_pt1 | contig 14043 bp, 13 predicted proteins | sample DeeMarSWOR152_54_FD_19971 | JGI IMG/M metagenome (IMG submission 19971) | reverse complement strand
GAGTTTGAAGGCTGCAACCTCTGTCTCGTCGAAGTTGAAGGTCAGGCAGACTTGGTGCCTTCTTGCGACACAACGGTTACAGAAGGAATGCGAGTTCTCACTGACACTGCACGTGTTCGCGAAGCCAGACAAGAGAAACTTATGCGCATTTTGGCCAAACATCCTCACGCCTGCCTTACCTGCGCCCAAAAAGAAGGATGTACCCGTGAACCTTGCTCCACGAACGTGCCTGTAGCTGAACGGTGTTGCAGCAAGTTCGGCAACTGCGAACTGGAGAAAGTCGCAGAATACATTGGTATAAGAGTGGACACGCCACGTTACGTGCCAGCCAATCTTCCAATAGTCAAAGATGAGCCTTTGTTCATTCGAGATCACAATCTGTGCATCAGCTGCACGCGTTGCGTAAGAGCCTGCGAAGAATTACGCGGCGTCAAAGCTCTAAGCTTCGTCTACCGAAACGGCGATGCTTTTGTAGGCTCGGTTGCGCCGACGCTGAAGCAATCCGACTGTAAGTTCTGCGGAGCATGCGTTGAAGTCTGCCCCACAGGCACGTTAATGGACAAAGAGGTCAAAGCTGGTGAACGAGAAGTCAGCCTTGTGCCGTGTAAATTTGCTTGTCCAGCCAGCATCGACGTGCCGAAATACATCGATCTGATTGCTCAAGGACGTCACGCCGAAGCAGCAGCGGTTGTAAGAGAAAAAGTGCCGCTTGCTGCCGTTTTGGGACATTCCTGCGCTCGACCATGCGAAAAAGTGTGTCGAAGCCGAGAGGTCAACGACGCTGTAGCGATCTGCGCGTTGAAGCGATTCGCTGTTGACAGCACAAACGGGCTGTCGACTACGGCTTCAAAAGCCCCCTCGACTGGTAAACGTGTGGCGATAATTGGTTCAGGTCCAGCAGGATTGACAGGTGCGTACTATCTCGCTAAGCTGGGACATTCGGTAACAATTTTCGAAGCCATGCCGAAACTTGGTGGCATGATGCGTTACGGCGTCCAAGAATACCGATTGCCCGAAAGCGTTCTCGAAAGAGACTTGCAGAGAATACTGCAATTAGACATCAACGTGAAGACTGACACACCGATAAATGAATCGCTGTCGCTGAAAAAATTGAAAGCGCAAGGTTACGACGCCATTATTGTGGCCATAGGCTTACAGAAGAGCCGAATCCTGAATGTCGAAGGCTCGACCAGTCCAGACGTGCTTGGAGGCTTGGACCTCCTACGCAATGTGCGACTTGGAAAAGAAGTCAAAGTGAAAGACCACGTTTTGGTTGTAGGCGGTGGTAGCGTAGCAATGGATGTTGCATTGACAGCGTTGAGGCTGGGCGCCAAGCAAGTCGACATGGTATGCTTGGAGAAATGGGAGGAGATGCCTGCCTTTCCATGGGAAATCCAGCAAGCTGTTGAAGAAAACGTGAACATCCACAACTCGTGGGGACCCAAGCGAATACTTGTCAACGAGAACCAAAACGTCACTAGCATGGAACTCATCCGCTGCACATCAGTCTTCGACACAGATGGCAAGTTTGACCCGTCCTTTGATGAGACAACCACCAAAGCAATATCAGCTGATATGATAGTTTTTGCGATTGGACAGGCACCAGATCTGAAGGGATTTAGTGACACCGACTCACTCAAATTCACCAAGTCGGGGGTTCTCGAAATAAACAATTTCACCTTGGGGACAGGTGTCAGGGGCGTTTTTGCATGCGGCGACATTATGAAAGGCCCGGGTTCAATTATAGATGCTGTAGCACTTGGCAGAAAGGCGTCTGCAGCTGTAGACAAATACCTAGGCGGCACTGGAAATATCGACGAAACGTTGGTGCAGGCGGAAAAGCCCGACCACTGGCTTGGACAAGAGCAAGGCTTCGCGTTCAAACGTCGTGCTAACATGCCTCAGCTTCCAGTCGAAAGACGTCGAGGCAATTTCGCCGAAGTGGCCTTAGGCTTCGACGAGAAAACGGCAGTTAATGAAGCTAAGCGTTGCCTACGTTGCGACTTGAGGTTAAAGATTGGACAGCCTGTGTTGCCACCTGAAAGATGGATAATGTTTGATATTGAAAGTGTGTCCAACGTTCCAGAGGTTGAAGGAGTATTCCAGCTTCTTGATGAGAACAAGGCGATAATCTACATAAAAGGCGCTATTAATCTCCGCGCGGAATTAATGGAACAAGTGTCGACGAACAAAGAAGCAAGGTATTTCTTGTATGAAGAGGCAAAGATGTTCACTATGCGTGAAAGCGAACTGCTACAACAGTTTATGAAAAAGCATGGCAAGATGCCCAAGCAAAACGTAGGGGTAGAAGAAGACCTTTACTGAAGACATCATTCGCCAACAAAGACGTTCAGAAACAATCCTAAGATTTTATCTTTGCTGTTTGAAATCTCGCTAACGGTTTCTTTGCCGCGCTCAGTCAATGTGTAAACCGTCTTTCCCTGCGAATCTTCAGCTTTGATCAAACCTTCCTTCTCCAGAACAGAAAGGTGAGTGGAAACTGTGTCAAGAGCGAACATTATGCGGAATTTTCTTTGAGCGAAATCGATAACGTCATGACCGCTCAAGGAACGCTTTCTTAGTTCCATCAAGATTACCAAGTCCAAAAAACTTTGAACGATCCTATGGTGCATTCTGCCCAGTATTTCAGACTGCAAAGTGGGGTCACTGTACACGGTTCTGGAAGACTAAAGCATATAAGTTTTATTTCTGTCAAGATGGAAAGCATTTCCTTAACAAATATAAAACGGAGCAAACTCAGGAGCAGGAGGAATGGCGGTTCTCATGAATTGGAGAATGCTTCTTCTAATATCAAGGCTTTATACGTGATTTCCCTACATATGAGTGGAGGAAATTGGATGAGCCTGCGCTGTGGCGGCGGCAAAGAGAGAGAAGAAGAACTTAAGAAGAAAGGNTGGAGCAGACAGTTTGTTACNGATGAGCCGCGTCTNAGCGAGGCGGTTGAACTCTACCGTGAACTGAGTTATGANGTTCATCTGGAAGATGCCACAATGGATGAAGTCAACCAAATATGTGTCAACTGTCTTCCAGCTGACTGCAACAAGTACAAGATCATCTACATAAGGCGAAAAAGATAAAATCGCGCCTAATTTTTCAATCCGCCCTGAGTTTAGTGTGTATTCTATCCAACTTGAGGCTGGCTCTTTTGCCAGCTGTCTTCTGCAACACGTAATGTAAAGTTTCATGGACAAGTACGTCTTCAATCTCGTCCTCGTGAAGTTCGCCGAAAATGTACACTACTCCGTATCCCATGTCGAACACTCCTTGAACGGGTGGAAACGCGAACACGAATTTCACTGATTTTGCCATGCAGACCAGCTGCCTCATCCTTTTGAACTTGCAGGCTTTAGGCGCTGTCAACTATGACATAAGTCATATTTCTCTTATAAACTTCACTGGGAGGACAGCGCTGCAAAAACGTTTTAAAGAAAAAAATCATAACAATAAGCAAAACAAGGAGTTTTGAGAATGAGCAAGAAAGCAACCAAAGAGGAGAAAATTCAAAAAGTTACAGTTCCGACCGCAATGTTCGCGTGCCTAGACGACAAAGGTGAAAACTACCTAGTGGAAATAGAATTGCCTGGCGTAGACAAGAAAAGCATCAGCCTCCAAATGCACGAGGACCTTGTTTCAGTGCGAGCTGAAAGAGCAGATGTCACCTTTGTGGGCCACCTGCACTTTCCATTAAAGGTCAGTCCAAGAAAGGCCAGAGCCATATTCAAACAGGGTCTGTTAGCCCTGCAGGTTCCAGTCAAAGAGAAACGCAGTCCGCCCATTAACGTGAAGATAAGGTAAAACTCAGCTGATTTCAGCTAGAATTCGTCCGCTCTTACCTTTCGACCCACGAGAACTTCTTCTGTAATGTCTTGGGATAGTAGAGTTTCCAGTCAAAATCGACGCTTTTGCCCCAAGAATAGTAGATGCGCGGATCAATGTAGCTTTTCAATGAAGTTCGCAGATTATAGTCCCGTGTGGCCTGCACTTCTTGAATCTTAAGCTTAAGCGCTTGAACCCGCTCCTCTTGCTTAGGAGTCTTCTTAGATGAGTTCTCCAGTGTGTTCAGTCTGTCGATTTTTTTGGCTAACGATTCTTCCCAAGTCTTGGGTGGCTTGCGCTTGTGATTACAGATAATGGCAGCCTCAAGATTCGCCATTGTAGCAGCATGCTTCTTTATTACAACAGATTCTGCCTTTGAGACGTTAGCTTTTTCAAGGGAATTTCTCACCACAGAGGAAGCATGATAGGTCCGGAAGACCTTTGCCGTCAAGCCAAGCATGACTTGGCTGAGAAAACTGTTAATATGCTCTGACCGTATGCCCTCGAATATTGTTGTCTCTGACTGGCCTTTTTCCTCGGCTTCGCTCTTGAACTCGTTGATGTTCTGAACGACGACTGATGGTAGTTCGACTTCTTTCTGCCATCTGACAGAGTCCTTGCCCAAGAAATCAAAAAACACTCGGTTGGTCGAGTTTATTGTGACGTGGCTGGGTCTAAGCGTTGTTGCACCCACCGTGTCTGCTTCATCGGGGTCTTTCTCATCTCCGACACGCAATTTCAGTTCATCGACCAAATAGGCTACTGTTGCAATCTTTCGTATTCTGGAATCCTCGGACTGCAGGTCTCTAGATATGTGATCTCTCAGCTTGCCGATCTCTTTGGCGAGAAGATTGGCATTGTCAAACTTTTCGATTTCTTTCTGCTGTTTGATATGCGAAGAGTCAGACAGCCAAATGTACTTCTCCTTACCGACCAGCTTGTCATCCCATTTGGCTATCCACATGTAGTCTGGATGCCATTCGATTGCTTTCCAGTTGCCTAAGGGTCTTGGAGCATCTGGTGAGAGGTTAAGTATGATGTCTTCTTCTCCCACGTAGGGTTTCCATCGCCCTCTGATTGGGTGCTCGCCTCTTCCCATGAAAATTGAAGGCGGCTCAACTGTGTAGTTGCCAACTTCCGTTTTGACGCCGTCTATGATGGCATAACCATACTTCTCCTTGTTGGCTTCTCTCACCAGCTTGCGTTCCTGAGCCAGCCTTTTCTTTTCATCTTTGGACATGTTGGCTTTGATCAGTTTCTCTTTCTCAACGAAGTTTATGATTTCCGTGAAGTCAACTTGCTCTGGCGAGAGAGGTTTGTCACTCATTTCCATTGCTTCTGAGAAGTCGTGGAAAAAGTTCTTTATGAAGACCGGATCCTTCACGTAATCTGTTCCTAGTTTCTTGACCCACGCGACTGCCATCTCTTCTTGGTGCGGTGTCAGGGCTACTTGCTCGCCGTTGATCTTGATTTGAAAGCCCTTTGGTTCATAGCGTTTGGGTATGAGAACCCCTGAATGAATAAGCTGCTTCATAGGCTGCTTAACCTATATCGTTGCCATGTTTGTCTTATAGTTTTCACAAAAGAAGACATTGCCCATCTAAATATCTTGCGCTCTGAGAATCCATACATGACAAATTCTTTATATCCTCACCTATGCTGTTCGATTATCAAACCACTGGCAGAAAGGAGCAGCAGTTATGGACGGCCAATTGATGGAAGTGGAACTGAAGAAGATTCGCCCAAACCGTCTCAATCCAAGGCTTGAGATTAACATTATTCGGTTGAATGATTTGGCTGACAGCATCAAGCAGGTTGGCTTGCTTGAGCCGTTGATTGTGCGTCCTGTTGGTGATGGATACGAGGTTGTTGTAGGCGAGCGCCGCTACCGTGCCAGTCAGCAAATCGGCTTGAAAAACGTGCCTGTTGTGGTGCGGCAATATTCAGATGAGGAAGTCATCGAACTCAACCTAGTCGAGAACATTCAAAGAGAAGACCTAAGCGCGGTTGAAAAGGGCAACTGCTGCAAACTCCTACTTGAGAAATATCCACAAAAGTTTGGCAATGTTCAAGCGTTGGCTAAACGGTTGAGCCTTTCACCAGCCACCGTGAAGACATGGCTTCAGTTGACAAAAGCGCCTAAGGAAATTCAAAGCATGGTCGCGCCTGCGCAGGTGGAGAGACGTGGCACTCCCGAAGGTAAGATTGACTATACTACAGCGCGAACCATCATGCGGCGCATACCAGAAACTGAGAGACAGGTTGAATTGGGGGAGAAACTTGCGAGCGAGGGTCTATCGCAGAAGCTCGCCCGCAGAGTAATAGAAGAAGCAGCTAAATCACCTGAAAGACAAGTGGAACAAATCCTGGCTGAGGTTAAGGCTGAGCCTTCTGAGCTGTTTTTTGAGCCTGTTGATCTGGAACCAGTTGTCAAGGGTGGTAAGACTCAGATTACTAGTCGCAGTGCACCTGATGCCAGAATAAAGACTGGGGCAGTGGTTCACGCCAGCGTCTATGTGCCTTGCTTCGCTGATCTTCAGATTGTTTCGGTTGAGAGGAAGCGTCTCAAGTTTTTCGACGCGGAGGATGCCAAGCGTGAAGGATACTCAAGTCTCGCTGAATTCAAAAGAGCATGGAAGAACAAGTACGGAGAATGGGATGACAACGAACTAGTGCATATTATTAGCTTCCGTAAAGCAAAATGAGAACAGCCTTGGAAGTTGGCATCTTCTCCACGTCCTCATTTGGCAGCTTCCTCGTTTTCCTTTAGGCGTCTAATCTCTTCGTGCAGTCTATTCACCTTGTCTGCACTCGCAGAATCAAGAAATTCGTATATTTCTTGTTTGTCTCTGATTTCTTTGAGTCGTTTCTTTCTGCTTTTCGGAACCACGTAAATCGGATAGACTCTCCAATACATTCTAAACATCAAAGCCTTTTTGTCAACCGTTTTTTGAACGAGTCCTTCATTGCAAAGCTCTTTTAAGTAGTCGGAAAGCTTTTGCCTAGATATGTGTCGCTCCGACTCGTTCTCAACGAATTCCTTAAGGAGATGGTACCACCTCGCACTTCCTCTGTCATCGATGAAGAAAGCGATGTCAAACTTGCTGTATGCTGGCATTCTCCATCACCGAGGTAGTCTAGTACGTAGACTTGAATCTATGATTCAGACCATGTAAACGTTGTGACTCTGGAAACTGCGTCTAGAAGGAGCTGAATGTTAGTTTGCACGTAGTCAGGGGCGCAATATGTCTCAGCTATGGTTGTGCGAATCTGAAAAAGACTCTTCCGTCTCCGAGTTCCACTATCTTGAGGTGCAGTCTGTCTCCGATTTTCAGTTGGTCGTGCTTGGCGTTGTCGATTCGACTTGATATGGTTAGGTTGTTGATTTTGACCAAGCCTACGCAGAAAGGCGCGTCTTGGGCAAAGCCTAGCGGGGCTCCTATTCGCACTTCTGTGAAAGCGTATAGTTCGCCTTCCTTGCCCAAGTCGATCCAATCGAACTCGTTGGAAAAGCAGCTGGGACAGGCGATTCTGGGAGGCCATAAGAGTTGATTGCATTTTTTGCATTTGGTTGTGGTCAGTTTTCCTTGTTTCAGGTTTTGGAAGAATTGGCTGATTTGGGTCAATTTGGCGTCTTCAAGTGGGTAGAAGTCGAGCATGAAGGGTAGTTTTATTGTTTCTGGACGGTTCACCCTGTGAAATTGTGCTTTATCCATCTTTTGCATCACCTCATTGACCTCGAGTAGATGACAATGCTATGCACGTTGGCTGGTCCGCTTAGGTTGTGTGCCAAAGCAATTTCAGCGTCTTGCACGTGTCTTCCTTTTGGCACTTCGCCTCTGAACTGCTGCATAATGTCGATAGCCTGCAGAATGGCTGTGGCTCCAAGCGGATGCCCACAACCTAGCAGTCCGCCTCTGGGGTTGACTGCGATTTTTCCGCCTATGTAGCTTTGTTCTTCTTCGATAAATTTGCCGCCTTTGCCTTTTTCGCACCAGCCCAGCGCTTCGTATTCTATGATTTCGCTTATTGTGAAGCAGTCGTGTAGTTCGGCGATGTCGATGTCTTTGAGAGCTATGCCTGCGCTTTGAAGTGCTTCTCTAGCCGCGATTTTGAGGGGAATCCACTCTGTTAGGCTTGCGAGATTGTTCACGTTGTTTCCTATGCTGGCTTGTCCACTGCCAATCACGTACATAGGTGTGTCTGTGTATTTTTTGGCGTCTTCAGCTGGAACCAACACAACGCCTGCGGCTCCGTCGGTTATGCCGCTGCAGTCAAGCAGTTTCAAGGGTGGCGCAACAACCAGAGACTTCAACACGTCTTCGACAGTGACTTCTTTTGGAAACTGCGCCAACGGATTCAATGCGGAGTATTTGTGGTTTTTGACGCAGACCTTTGCCATCTGCTCCTCAGTGGTGCCGAACTCAAGCATGTGCCGCTGAGCTGTCATAGCGAAGAAAGGCGGCGCCGACAGAGAATTGACGCCATCCCACTCACGGTCAAGCACGCAACTCATGTTCGTCTGAGCTTCAGCCATGTCGGGCATGTACATTTTCTCGACGCCAAACGCAACTGCCACGTCAGATAAGCCTGTTGCAACGCAAGCCCAAGCATAGCGTATTGCGGCTTGTCCAGATGCGCACATGAGCTCGGTTCGAGCTAGCACTTTTCTGGGTTGGATGCCCAAGTATTCGGCGACCATTGGAGCTACGTGTAAGAGGAAAGCGAATCGTCCTGGATCAGCAGCTCCAACGAAGAGGCTGTCCACGTCTTTGGGCGAGAGGTTTGGGATGTTTTCGAACATGGATTTGCCGGCTTCTTGTACTAGATCGCGCCATGTTGCCTCTCTCTTCCCGCTGCGTGTTGCTCCGCCGCCGATTATTGCCACTTTACGCATTCGTTAACACCTGTTTGAGTTTGTGAATTGAAGTTCTGGATCTTGAGAACTAGTGATAGTGCATTATAGCCTATATTAACTATGACACCGAATCAGCCAATCGTTTGTCATGCCACTGGGGCATGGCAGGCCAGTTGTGTGGGTCTAAGGCACGGTGTTGTTAGGGTTATTTTCCCTTGTATTGTGGTTTGCGTTTCTCTAGGAATGCTGCGACTCCTTCGTTGAAGTCTTCAGTTGATGCGACGAGTCCGAAGGCTTCCGCTTCTTCCATTAGGCCTGCTTCTGGGTGTGTGTCAGTGCTGTCGTTGATGAGCTTCTTGCAGAATTTGATAGCAATAGGTGGTTTGCCTGTGAGTTCAACGGCGAGTTCTTTGACTTTAGCTAGCAGTTGATCTGGGGGAACAACTAGGTTTACTAAGCCGTAGCGTTCGGCGGTTCTGGCGTCGATGCGTTTACCTGTGAAGATCATTTCTTTGGCTATGCCCTTGCCTACAAGTCTGGATAATCGTTGCGTTCCGCCCCAGCCTGGTATGAGGCCAACATTTATCTCGGGCTGTCCGATTTGGGCGTTTTCGGATGCGATTCGAATGTCGCAGGCCATGGCTAGTTCGATGCCGCCGCCTAGTGCAAAGCCGTTGATAGCCGCTATTACTGGCTTGCTGCAGTTTTCAACTTGGGTTGTGAGTCGTTGTCCCATTCTTGAGAGTTCTGTACCTTTCACTGCGCCGGCGCCTTTCATCATTCTTAGGTCCGCGCCTGCGGAGAAGGCTCGGTCTCCGGCTCCTGTGATGACTAGGACTCGTATGTTTTCGTCTTTTTCTGCGTCTTCTATTCTGGCTGAGATTTCATTTATGGTCTCTTGGTTGAGTGCGTTCAACGCGTCTGGACGATTCAGCGTTATTGTAGCTACGCCTTCACCTTTCTCGTATAGTGTGTTCTTGAATTCTATCATATTGATCGCCTTTGTGTTATTTTTTCCAGTCGTAAAAGCCTTTGCCAGTTTTTCTGCCAAGTAGTCCGGCTCTGACCATTTGTCTGAGTAGTGGGCTGGCTTGGTATTTTTGGTCGATTTCTTTGACCATGACTTCTGTGATGGCTAATGTGGTGTCTAGTCCGACGTAGTCGAGGAGGGTTAGGGGTCCCATTGGCCAGTTCAGTCCGAGTTTTATGGCTTTGTCTATGTCTTCGGGTGTAGCAACGTCTTCGTTGACTAGGTTTACGGCTTCGTTTAGGGCCGGGATGAGTACGCGGTTGACGACGAAGCCGGCTACGTCTTTCTTCACGACTACGGGTTCTTTGCCCATTATTTTGGTGACTTCGACTATAGTGTTTAAGGTGTCGTCGCTTGTTTTGGCTCCGCGCACGATTTCGATTAGTTTCATGAGTTGGGGTGGGTTGAAGAAGTGCATGCCCGCGAATTTTTCTGGTCTTTTGGTGGCTGATGCCAGTTCGCTTATGCTTATGGATGACGTGTTTGAAGCGATTATGGCTTCGGGTTTAGCTGCTGAATCTGCTTCAGCTAGGACTTTCTTTTTGATTTCGGGGTTTTCGGTTACGGCTTCGATGATTAGGTCGGCGTTTGAAACGGCTTCTTTCAGGTCAAGTGTTGGGTGAATTCGAGCTAGGACTTCGTTTACTTGGGTTTCGGTCATTTCGCCTTTTTTCACGAATCGTTGTAGGCTGTCGTTTATCATTTTCATCCCGTTGTCTGTGAATTCTTGTTTGATGTCGCGCATGTAGACGTTGTATTTGGCTGTTTGAGCTGCGACTTGTGTGATGCCGTGTCCCATGAGTCCGGCGCCTAGAACCGCTATTGTCTTGATTTCCATTATTGTGACTCCTTTTTGTGTGAGTTTTAGTGTTAAGAATGTTGACAGCTTATATGATTTCCGACAACGTGTTTTGCGGTTATTTTTTGAGTTCGTGTACTAGAAGTGCAACTATGAGCAATGCTGGAATCATCATTGAAAATGTGACGTAGAAGGGTAGTTGTGGAAAATATGTGATGTAAAGGTAGTTGCCCAGTAGCATGGCGATTCCGTTGAATATGTAGCCGACGAAGTTTCTGAATCCTACAACTTTGCCTCTGCTCACTGGGTCTACTAGGTCTGTTGAGAGTGCCATTGCTGAAGCCATGACTAGTAGTTGTCCTGTGGCGAACATGGACATTGCGATCATGACGATTACGAGGTTGCCCATGGTGAAGATGAGGGTTGCAGATGCGAAGACTGTGAGACCTAGGATCAGTGGGATTTTTCTGCCGATTTTGTCGACCATTTTGCCTATTGGAATGGACAGGGCTATCAGGGTGAGTAGTAGTGGTATGAAGGTGATCCACCATTGCTCTTCTGGGATGCCTAGTACTTCTCTTGCGTAGATTGCGTTCATGACGCCGTTCATGTTCATGCTGAACATTACTATGATTTGGACTATGAATAGCCAGAATACTGTTGGTGGTAGGATTTTCCAGACTTTGATGCTTTCTTTTACTGCTTTGGGGTAGGAGGATATGAAGTATCTGGCTTTGATTGGTTCTGGGTCTCCGTTTGTTATTGTTTCTGTTAGTCTGAGGCGCCAGATTGCTGCGATGAGGTAGAGTATTGTCATGAGTACGTAGATGATGCGCATACTGTCGACTAGTCCGAACCGCCAGAGTAGGATTCCTGCGATTGCCGGTCCGGGTGTGTTGAATGTGCCGTGGATGAGTTGTATTAAGGATGAGCCTATTCCTCTGCGTTCTGGTGGTAGTGAGTCTTGGACCATGGCGAATAATGCAGGTTGGTAGATGAGGCATAGGCTGTGGACTATGGAGCCGATGAGGATGAAGTGCCATGTTGGGGCGAAGGCGTAGAACAGGTTTGAAAGTGCCATTATGAATGTCATGGTTGTGATGAGCCAGCGTCTGCCGTATTTGTCGGCTAGGTAGCCGCCGGGGAAGGCTACGGCTGCCATGGCGACCCAGTTGGCTAAGCCTATTAATCCTAATGCTAGTCCTGTTCCTTGGAGGGCGGTGACGTAGTATTGGAAGTTGGGGACGGGCATTTCCATGGCTAGGTCCATTATCATCCAGCTTATTATGAGGACGCGGTAGTTGCCTGTGATGAAGGAGAATTCTTGTCTTAGAATGCTGCCTAGTCCCATTTTTCCTTTCTCACGCTTTGCGGCACGAACAGAGGAGTCTTGGATATAAGGTTTGACTTGATTGTGGTTCAGCTGACTGTTACGAGAAGCTTTTAAATCCGGTTTGAAAGATTGCAGATGAAAAGGACGTCGCGAAAGCTGGAAGGGAGCAATAAGGCGTATGGCTTGGTTGAATTTGGGTCAGGTTCTTCGTGTGCACGCTAAGAATTTTCCAAGTAAGGTTGCTTTGAAGGATTGGCGTGGTAAGGCTTTGACGTACGCTGAGTTGGAGTCAAGGACGAATCGCTTGGCTAATGGTTTGTTGAAGATGGGCTTGGGTAAGGGCGATCGTGTGGCTGTTATGCTGTATAACTGTGCTGAGTTTGTGGAGATTGATTGTGCTTTTGCTAAGGTTGGTTTGGTTGTTGTGCCCATTTGCTGGCGTTACGTTCCAAAGGAAGTGGCTTACGTTGTGGATAATTCTGATGCTAAGATGGTGATTGCTGGTGAGGATTTCATTGATTGTATTGAGAGTGTTCGTGAGACGTTTACGCAGAGGCATGCTAACCGTTACGTTTCTGTTGGCTCCAAACGGTTTGAGGGATATGTTGATTATGAAAATTTGATTGCGGAGTCGTCTGACACGCCGCTTGATGTGCAGGTTGGGCGTGGGGACACGTGGTTTCAGATTTATACTTCTGGCACGACGGGTGTTCCGAAAGGGGTTGTGCGTTCTCATGAGTCGTATGTTGCTTTTTATTTGATTAATGCGGTTGAGTTTGGTTTTTCTGAGAAGGATAAAGGGATGATTGTGATGCCTTTGTATCATGTGAATTCAACGTTTTATGGACCCTTATTCTTGTATATTGGTGGGTCTTTGTTTGTGGGTCGGGATAAGGGCTTTGATCCTGTTGAGTTGTTGCATGCTTTTAGTGAGGAGAGGATTACGTTTACGTCGTTGATTCCGACGCATTATAATTTGATTTTGAATGTGCCTGAAGATGTGCGCAGGGAATTTGATTTNAGCAGTGTTCGTAAGTTGCTTTGTTCGTCTGCGCCTGCTCGTGGTGATGTTAAGAAGAGTATTTTGAAGTGTTTTCCGAATGTGGAGTTGTTTGAGGCCTATGGTTCAACTGAGGCGGGCATGGTTACTTTGCTTCGTCCTGAAGATCAACTAAGCAAGATTGGCTCGATTGGCAAGGAGTGTTTGGGAACAGATAAGTTGAGGCTGTTGGATCAGGATGGGAAGGAGGTGGCTGTTGGCGAGGTGGGCGAGCTGTATTCGCGTGGACCCATGATGTTTGATGAGTATTACAAGTTGCCTGATAAGACGAAGGCTTCGTTCCGAGGCAGCTATTTCACGGCTCGTGACATGGCGCGTAAGGATGAGGAAGGATACTACTACCTAGTGGACCGAAAGGACAACATGATTATCACAGGCGGTGAGCATGTGTATCCGAGTGAGGTTGAGGAGCTTCTTTGTAGGCATCCTAAGGTTTTTGATGTCGCGGTCGTAGGTGTGCCCGATAATGTTTGGGGTGAAGCCGTCAAAGCTGTGGTTATTTTGAAGCAGGGAGAAAAAGCCAAGCCAGACGAGATTATTGAGTGGTGCAGAGACAAGATCGCGGGATACAAGAAACCAAAGTCAGTAGACTTCATCAAGCCTGAAGAAATGCCAAGAACAACTACAGGGAAAATCTTACACAGAAAACTAAAGGAAAAATACGCACAACTTTGAGTGTGGCTACAAGTACAGATGTCTAACGACAACTACTTGCGAGCTCTACAGAGGGAAGTTATTCTGTGGGACGCGCTCTGAATTACGAAATCATATGCCCAAGATGCAATCATTCCTCAGGCAACTCGCTTGATCTCAAATGCCTTCATTGTGGTAGCCCGCTGGACGTTAAAGTTGCCTTCAGCTTCGACCAGTCAAAAATCCGATCACAAGACTGCTCATTATGGCGCTACGCCGACTTCTTTCCATACGTCAATGCCAACGACGTCATGACTCTTGGGGAAGGCTGGACTCCCTTAGTCAAGTTCAAGCACAACCTTTACTTCAAACTTGAAAACTTGAATCCAACCGGCTCCTTCAAGGACCGAGGGTCAACCACACTCATCTCAGCTATACACGAGCAAGTCAAGGAGCAAGGCGGATTCATAGCTGAAGATTCGTCTGGCAATGC
>JGI24422J19971_10001569_pt1 | contig 14045 bp, 10 predicted proteins | sample DeeMarSWOR152_54_FD_19971 | JGI IMG/M metagenome (IMG submission 19971) | reverse complement strand
AGCCCTGAGCCCAACGGAGGGAAACCTTCTCTGCAGGGCTTTTACGTTATTAAGAATTGCACTCGTCTTCTCGTCATCGATGACAATCATGAGCACATTGTTCAGCCCGGGCCATACTGCATCGCCAAGATGGGGGTCGTTCCGTCCCACACCCAATACATCCTTCCATTTTGTGTAGTACTTGATCTCAAGTTCTTGTAGTAGATCAAGGACCTCCTCATCAATTGCTCGATCGTAAATCAGGTAAACCATCATTGTGCTGCTATTCACCTTCCCCTTCCTTTCTCAAACGCTTCTGTCGTCTTTTCTGTCTACCTGTTTCAAACATGGTATACAATACTGGAATAAACACAAGGGTAAATACCGTTGAAACGATAAGCCCTCCTATCACTGTCTTTGCCATGGGTGCTCTCATCTCACTTCCCGATCCCAGTGCAAGAGCCATGGGTGTCAGTGCTCCTACTGTGGTAAACATGGTCATTAATATAGGCCTCAACCTTGTCCGCCCTGCGAGCATGACCGCCTCTATGAGATCAAACCCTCTTTTTCGTAACAGGTTGGTATAATCAACGAGAATGATTCCGTTGTTGACCACAATACCTGCAAGCATTACCACGCCGATACCTGATATGGAGCTGAACGTTGTGCCGGTGATAATATGCATCCAGACAACCCCGATAAAAGTAAGGGGCAGGGTAAACATGATGATGAATGGATCGGCAAAACTCTCAAAGAGCGCTGCCATAATGAAAAAGATCAGTATGATAGAGAGTATCATCACAAGAACCAGGTCCTTTATTGTTTCCACAAGGTCCTCCCACGATCCCCCATAAGTAATAGAAAAACCTGAAGGGAGCACAATCCCTTTTGCCTCGTTTTTAATCGTATCAACAACGCTCTTCACATCACCCTGAACCCGTGCGTTCACATAAATGACCCTCTGCTGGCGCTCTCTTTCGATTTCCACAGGGCCGTACCCCTTTTTAAGTTTTGTAATATTTGAGAGGGAGACCTGACTGCCAAAGGGACTTGCCACAGAGATAAGCTCGAGGTCCTTGGGTGTCAACCGATCCTTTTCCTGGAGCCTTACCAGAACACCAACCTCTTCTCCCTTGAGAATGACGTCGGCAACCTCCTCTCCTGCAAAGGAACGTTTCACTGCCTGTCCCACCTGAGCTGCACTTACCCCAAAGAGGGCTGCACGGTCCCTATCAATGGTAATTCTGTATTCAGGAAGACCTTCCTCGCGGGAGACTCTCACATCCCGGACGTTTCCTATCTCCTGCATGATCTTTTTCATGCCTTCTGCTATCCTTTTCCCCTGCCGCAAGTCATAGCCCGCGATTATCACACTGAGATTTCCGGTATCACCTCCAGGACCTCCCCCAGTAGAAAACCGAACTTCAGCACCAGGTACTTTTACTATTTCTCTTCTCAGAATCTCAATTATTTCCTTATCGCTTCTCTTTCTCTGACCCACGTCAACAAGGGTCATCCATATTTCAGCGATATTGGGAGATTCATTACCCATCATTTCCCCACTTCTGCCAACTTGCATGAAGGTAACCTTCCGCTCTGGAGCATTCTTTTCAATGATGTTATAAATCTTATCCACGGTTAGTCTTGTGGTATCGATGTTGGTCCCCACCGGGGTTTTTATCCTTACCTGGATAAAGCTCTCATCAGACTCCGGCATGAACTCCACCCCTATAACCTTCAGAAGATACACGCTTGCCCCAAGTACGAGAATTACCATTCCAACAAAAAGCCAGCGGTGTGAGAGTGCCCATCCCAGCACCTGACGGTAGAAGGTATCAATTAATTTAAGCACCTTTCCTCTGGATCTGAGCTCGCCCTCCAAATCTCGCAGTGAATCAGCTTTACTTCTGAGCCTTACCTTCTTTACTCTGCTTGAGAGCATAGGGATAATCGTCAGTGCCACAAGCAGTGAGGACAGCAGGGAAAATGTTACCGTAAATGCGAGGTCCTTGAACAGTTCGCTCGCAAGCCCCTTTATAAACAATACAAGGGGAAGGAACACGGTGATGGTAGTCAAAGTTGAAGCGATGATCGCCTTTGACATTTCGGCCGAACCAAGCTTTGCTGCCTCACCTCCCTTTGCGCCAAACTCTCTGTAGCGGAAAATGTTTTCCAGCACCACAATGGAATTATCCACAAGCATTCCAATACCAAGTGCGAGCCCTCCAAGGGACATCATGTTAATTGTGAGATCAAACAGATACATGAATATAAAGGTCGTGATAATTGATAGTGGAATTGACACAGATATGATGAGCGTTGTCGGGATGTTTCTGAGAAAGATCAAAAGCACGAAGACCGCAATCACTCCGCCGATCAGAGCAACCTGCCAAACATTGTTTATAGAGTCTTTGATAAAATCTGCAGGGGAGTAGAACTTTTCTATTCGTATATCCGGTGGAAGGGAAGCCTTGAGTGCCTGGATTTTGCTTTCCACCCGGTTGGTTACCTGCACAGTATTCGTACCGGATTGCTTCTGGACAACCATGATGATCGCATCATTTCTTTCGATTTTGGCATCCATGTCCTCTTCCACGTATCCATCGTAAACGGACGCAATATCTTTGAGATAGATGGGAATACCACTTTTATTTGCAATTACTGCATTTTCAATCTCCTGAAGGCTCTGAAATTTTCCGACTGTGCGTAATGCAAAGGTTGAACTGCCCTCATCCACTGAACCACCTGCAATGTTTGTATGCTCAGCCTGTATGATATTAATCACCTGGTCAACAGTCAAACCGTAGGATGCGAGGATCGTGCGGTCCAAGTCCACATGTACCTGCCGCTGAAGCCCTCCCCAGATCTGGACATTTGCCACTCCATCGATCTGCTCGAAGTTATTTCGTATATCAGTATCAGCGATGTAGCGGAGAGACTTAAGATCCCTCCGTCCCTCAATGACCAGAACCATAACGGGAATCATTGATGGATCGAACTTAAAAATCACCGGCTGGCTTGCTTCATCGGGAAGAAAATCCCTCACAAGATCGAGCTTTTCCCTCAGATCTGCAGCTGCTTCGCCCATGTCCGTTCCCCACTCATATTCAACAGTGACGATCGATTGACCTTCCCTGGATTTCGAAGTGATCTTTTTTACATTGCTCGCTGCCGCTGCTGCATTCTCGATTACCCTGGTGAGGTTATCTTCGACTTCCTCCGGTGCTACTCCGGAGTAGTTGGAAAAAATCGCAATCACAGGGTAAGAGATATCGGGTATGAGATCAATGGCGAGCCTGCCCAGAGAATACACTCCAAGAACAACAATTGCGAGAAAGATAACCACTGTGGTAACAGGTCTGTTTACTGCGAGTTCAGAGAGTTTCATTCAATTTCCTCCGTAATGCTGACCTTGTCTCCGGTCGACACATTATGCTGGCCAATGACGATGACCTTCTGCCCTGGAGAAAGTCCCTTGAGAACAGAAACCTGATCACCTTCCCTTATATCAAGAACAGGTTCGACCTGCACCGCCTTTCCATCCTCCTCGATGAAGACTATATCCTTCCCATTCCTATCAATAACGGCAGAGAGAGGTATGATGAGCGCATCCTCCGATCTTCGTAATATGACTTTCACTTCACCAAACATTCCAGGCTTCAATGTCTGACTATTATTCTCAATGCGTATCCGTGCTTCAAGGGTGCGTGAAACCGGATCAACAACAGGGCTGACTTTACTCACCTTTCCTGTAAAAGTTCTGTTTGGGTATGAAACCACAGTGATCTCAGTGTACAACCCTGGTCTTACCCGTGATATATCTTTTTCGGGAACATGAACTACAACTTCTATCTCTTCAATATCTATGATCTGAAATAGGGGAGATTGCGGTGTAATATAGTCACCTATTTCGATGAATATCTTCTTTACAATTCCATCTATGGTAGAATCCACCGGTGTTGGCGCATAGGTAATACCTGCTTCACTTCTGTCGATGCGAGCAAGTACATTACCCTTTTTCACTTCACCTCCCTCACGTACAGAAACATTTTTTACCTTCCCCGGTACTGTGGAATAGATATTTACCTCGGTTTTTGGAAACACCTCACCGTTCAGCACCAGTGACTCATTGATGGTTCCTGTGCGCGCCATATATACAGCTACCGGCGTGGCGATATCGAGCTCCTCCCCACCTCTTTTCCCAATAAGTGCAAGCTTTTCTTTATATCTGAAAAATGCTGCATACCCCAAAACAGCAATGACAATAAGTATAATGAAAATAATGATAAGCGCCTTTAACCACTTCTTCATAGGGCAACCCCCATCCATTCTTTAAAAATGATCAACACCAACTGCATCCATCAAGTCATACAGTGCAAGCTTATAATTGTATATTGACTGAAGATAACCAACCTTTGCGGAGTTCAAACCAAGCTGGGAATCCTGCAATTCCATACTTGAAATCATTCCATTTTCGTAACGCTCGCTGGAAGATCTGAACAATTTCGATGCGAGCTCAACACCTTTCTCACCTGAAAGGATCTTGGAGCGCTCCTCTTCCAGGCGTAAAAGAATATTTACTATATCTAATCTGGTGTCACTCTCCAATGAGCTTAATCCAAGCTTTAACTTCTCAATATCAAGGGTGTCTTTAACTATGTCTGCATTCTCTTTGCTCCAGGGAAACAGCGCACTCAAAGGCATCTGTACACTCACCCCTGCTGTGAGGTTTCCCTCCCAGGAATCTTCACCCCAGTATTTAGGTTTTCCTGTTTGAGAATCATATCCGCTCTGGAGTGTATAATTCACAAATCCGGCAATATCAGGTTTTCTCCCGCTCTTTGTAATCTCTGCGGTGAGCTCCTTAAGGGAGATATTTTTTCGATACTGTTTGACCTCAGATTTATTCTTCAAAGCCATATCGATTAATTCAGTTTTTACGAAGTCATAATAGTCCGGCTCGAGGGTTCCAATGAGCTCAATATCAAACTCTCCCTCTTCTTCCTTTATACCTAAAAGATCCATTACCGCAAGTATTGCGTACTTTACCTGATTTTCAGCCGAAATAACCACAGGTCTGAAGTTGGCCACATCGGATTCTGCACTGAGAACTTCATAATCTGGGCTGAGCCCCGCTGCAAATCTCTTCCTCGCAACATTCAGAGCTTCTTCTTTATATCTCAGAGTCTCCTTCTGCACTTCCAGGACTTCACTTGCAAGGAGAGACCAGTAAAATGCCCTTTTTATCTGCACAGTAATATGTCTTTTCTCCTCTTCAAAATCCAGCTCTGCGAGAGATAAATTTTCCTCAGTGATACTCACCGAATTTTTCAGCTTTCCAAAGGTGTAGATTGTCTGGCTCAGATCTGCGGACAGGGAAACCGGATCGGAGCTTGCGACATAACTCCCAGGTATCGTTATTGAATCACCAGATATTACCAAGGTAATATCTGGCGTCTTCTGCTCCTTAAATAAGTGTGTGTAGGTGGCACCAATCGAAACACTAGGATAATATGATGATTTTGATGACTGCACAGCAGCCCGTGCAGCGTTCACTGCAAGCAGCTTTTGCTTTATGTTTGTGCTGTTTACCAATCCAAGGCCTATTGCCTCATCGAGAGTCAGTTTGATTGTCTCAGCCATTACGCAGCTCGAAATACCCAAAAACAGAACAACAATAAAAAATGCTTTGAACTTCACTTTCATGATTCATTTCCTTCTCTGGGATAACACCTAATTAAACCTACACAAGGGGATACCGTAAGCTCCTCGATTTCCTCAGTCGTACCCATCCCTCCCTGAAATTCCTTCAAGCAGAACCTTCATAATCGAACGTGCCCTTCCCTCTACATCGATGGGAGAAGTGAAATTAGCCTCAATTCCTAATTGTCGAATAGCATTGGTTACTATGCCATCAAAACTGAGCACAATGTCTTCTGTCTTCAAATCTGACCTTATTACACCTTTTCTTTTACCCCTCTCCACTATACTGGTTTCATAATCTATGAGCTCCTGCTTTTTTTCCAAAAGCAAACTAAACAGTTTTTTATGACTGCAGAGTAAATTGTCATTTATGAGGGTTTGGAATATACCGTACACATCCCTGTTTTGAGAAAAAAATTGAAGCTGATGGTAAGCGATTGATTCTAATATTTGGATTGGGTTCATCCTTTCATTTATGTTTTCTTTCAGGAAGTCTGCCAGATTATCAATAACATTCAGAATTGTGTTGCAGAAGAGATCCTCTTTGTCTTTGAAATAGAGGTAGAGAGTTCCCTTGGCAATACCAGCTTCTTGAGCAACCTCGTCAAGGGCAGCAGGATTGTAACCTTTTTGCGAAAATACCTTCAGCGCTGCCTTCATGATATTTCTTCTTTTCTGCTCTCTTTCATCCAATCCTGTTTGTTTTACCATCGTAAACCATCCTTACTAATGACTGACTGTTCAGTCATTAACTTAACATAATAATTCTAAATGTCAATCGAATTAATAGAGGTGTGATATTGTTGCTCATTTTATGGAATAATTATATAGATTAATGATTCGATAATTTATAAAAGTCTCTCACTTATAGTTGAGATGCTTTTAAAAAAAGCACTATCTGAGACTTTCACTAATTCATGATAGTGCACAAATCCTCTTGTATTGAAGAGGTAAAGTATTGTCATGTGCATAAATTATACATATAATATTTTTTATCCCTCAATTTTTTAGTTTCTGATAATATGAAGCAATGCTGGCTGGAAGGATGATTTACTTATGATAATTATTGGAGAAAGGATAAATACAAGTAGAAATGATGTGATGCACGCGTATCAAGAGAAAGATAATGAGTATATTCGTATGGAGGCGTTTCGTCAAGCCCAGGCTGGTGCAGATGTGATAGATATAAATGCAGGAATGAATATAGACATAGAACCAGATAATATGGCTTGGGCTGTACAAATAGTTCAAGAATACATTAACATTCCTTTATGCATCGATAGCCCTCACCCTCATACAATAAAGGCTGGACTTGCGGTTTGTAAGGACAAACAAAATGTATGGTTGAATTCCATAACACTTGATAAGAACAGAATTGAAAATATTCTTCCACTTGTCAGAGAATATAATTGCCCAGTCATAGCACTCTGTATTGATAAGAACAAAATTCCTGAAACTTCAGAGGCTAGAGTTGAGGTTGCCAAAAAATTGGTAGATATTATCGATAGCTATAGTATCTCATTAAATAATGTATATTTAGATCCCCTCATTGGGCCGATTGCTATAAAGACAAACAGTGGCCTTGTCAGTCTAAATACGATAAGAAAAATCAAATCGGAACTTCCAGAGGTTAAAACCGTAATCTGTCTCAGTGCCCTCTCCTTCGGTTTACCTAATAGAAGATTGATAAATAGGGTGTTTCTTCCACTTCTTATGTATGAAGGAATAAATGCTGTTTTCCTGGATCCATTGGACAGTAAATTAATGACAAGCTTAAAGGTAGCATACACTTTGCTCAATAGAGACAAATATTGCCATAACTATATAACTGCTTATCGAGAAGGAAAATTAACGGAATAGGGGAAATATGGATAGAAAAATGATCAATATTTTGAAAAGTCGAAATAAAAAAGAACTAGGTAAAGCATGGGTTTTAGAGATGCATTAAGAACAGATAAATTTCTCATCACTATGGATACAATCCCTCCTAAAGGCACTGATATTTCTGGGGTTCTAAAGAGGATGAGTTCTCTTAAAGGGAGAGTTGATGGAGTTAATGTTGTCGATATGCCCAGTGCGGTTATGAGGATGAGTCCATTGCCACTAAGTTATCTCATTAATAAAAAAGGATTTGAACCAATACTTCAGATAACTTGCCGAGATCGTAATCAACTGAGCTTGCAAGCTGAATTCCTCAGCGCCTCGGTATTGGGAATACATAATTTTCTCCTTTTAACAGGAGATAATATTGAGCTAAGCGATGATCCGAATGCAAAACCTGTTTTTGAACTGGATTCTGTAAAGCTTTTAAGAGCAGCGAGGGGGTTGGAACAAGATCATCACCTGACTACTGGTACATTGAGTTGTTCCCCCGATTTCTGCTTAGGAGCTGCTTTGGACCCTGGAGCAGACCCATTGGAAGCTGAAATAGAAAAAATGGAAAAAAAGATATCAGCAGGCGCCGAGTTCTTCCAGACACAACCGGTTTATGATGTTAATAAATTTACAGATTTTATGAAAAAGTTCGCTGATTTAAAAACTCCTATATTAGCAGGCATTCTTTTGTTGAAGTCTGCGAAGATGGCTCGCTATATAAGTGAAAATGTACCAGGAATAAATGTACCGGATGACATAATCAACGAAATGTCAAAAGCAAAAGATCCTATTGGAAAAAGCGTTGAGATTGCTGTTCGTACAATTAAATCTTTGATTGGCGTCTCTAAAGGAGTACATATAATGACCATTGAATGGGAGGATAAAGTCCCTCTGATTTTGGATGCCTTAGAATAGTAACAATTAAGTAAACTGTTGATATTTTCCCCGTCTTTTATATCTCTTACAATATGTTTATAAAATCTTTCACATACGGAATATCTTCCCATAAATTATTACATTGTGTTAGGGCTTTTGTAGTTATGAAATGCATATTTTTGCGATAACACTTTGAGAAAAAAGCATATTTTCTCAGCTTGCATCAGCCTGTTTTTTGTATATCTATGAGGAAACATTAAGTGTTCTGAATCAGTGTCAGCTATTGACTAATTACGAAAATCGCTAAATCGGCATTGAGATTGGGATCACNAGAGACCTCCATACCCTCTTCAGTATCCATGGCTATCTGTTCATGAATATGGATATTCCGCTCTCTACAGAAATCCTNAAAATCGGCAATAGAAAAAAAACGAAAATTCGGTGTATTATACCATTTGAACCGCAAAATCCCTTTGCTTTCTGGGGCCCGCCCCTCTCCCGACAGCATATTGCAGAGTTTATAATAGGCAAAATTCGGAAAGCTCACGATAGCCCGACGTCCTATACGGATTATTTCCTTCAGAAGCCCTTCCACATCACGTATGGCCTGGAGCGTCCGAGAGAGCACTACATAATCGTAACTTTCGTCGGCGAAGGATCCCAAGTGCTGATTCAGGTCTGCATGGAGGATGTCTAAACCCAACCTGGCACAGGAGACAATTGCCTTTTCATCGAGTTCAACTCCAGTAAGTTTCTCGAATCCGAGCATCTTCAAGCGGTAGAGCAGTTCGCCATGACCACACCCAAGATCCAGGACGCTGGAGCCCATCGGAATGAGTGTAATAATACGTTCATAGTCCAGTCGATCCGGATGAAAAATACTTACAGGATCGCTTGATTTATTGCCACTTTTGCACCTAAATTGTGGCCCATCAACATTGGAAGCGTTTAAAGCCACTCCTGCTCTCCTTTCATAAACGCTCCTATTAATAGTGCGTACTGTGGTTCCATTCAGATTCGCGAGGAAGGCTCTGATCAACTCACCATAGACCTCAAGATTGTGTTCAAGTAAAAATGAATCATGTCCGTAGGAACTATTGACATTACAATAACTCACCCGTCTGCCGGCAGTGATGAGGGTCTCGACCAGGATGCGGGATTCCTCTGGTGGAAACAGCCAGTCACTGGTGTAGCTTAAAATCAACCAGCGGCCATTTGCCTTGCCGATGCTTTTCGCGAGGATTTCCCGGGAATATCCCATATCGAAGAAATCCATGGCCAGAGAGAGGGTTATATAACTATTGGCATCAAATCTCTCTACAAACCTGTCACCCTGGTATCCCAGGTAAGAACCCACAGAGAACCGTTTTTCGAAAGCTGTAGGAATATCTCGAGGATTATTTCGATCAGCCTCAAACTTCATTTGCATTGATTCACGTGAAAGGTAGGTGATGTGTCCGATCATACGGGCTATGGCTAAACCTCTATCAGGCCCCCGCTCGTGATCGTAATACTCCCCACCATGGAAATTTGGATCGGACAGGATGGCATTCCTCCCCACGATATCAAAAGCCAGGCTTTGGCTGGTAATCCGGGCAGAAGTAGCGATAGGGATATACCCATATGAAGAATTCTGTAGCCGGGCCGCCCAGCAGAGCACTTGCTGGCCCCCCATGGATCCCCCTACCACCGCCAGAAGTCTGGTAATCCCAAGGTGTCCAATCAACCACCGCTGTACCTCTACCATATCCCCGATAGTGACGGTTGGAAAGTCGCGTCCATAACGCCTTCCCGTTGAAGGATTGATACTATTGGGCCCGGTAGTTCCGCGGCAACCGCCGAGTAGGTTGGGACAGATCACAAAATATTCATCNGTATCGATCGGTTTACCCGGGCCGACCATAATATCCCACCAGCCAGGATCATCCTCTTCATTGTGCCTCGCCACATGAGAATCGCCGCTCAGGGCATGACAGATAATCACTGCATTGCTCGCGTCCGGTTTCAGGCGTCCGTAGGTTTCAAAGCATATCGTTACATCATCAAGCAAGCCGCCATGCTCAAGGGTCAACGTACCGGGGAGAGTAACATTCTTCGCATACTTCAGGGGTTTTGCAGAACGCCCACTGTCACTGCTTAAAAGGAAATCCTCTTGCATCAATTCCACCCATGGCTCCTATATGTAATACATGATCTCTCCATGCTTTAATATTTTCTTTTCATATATCTTTACCATATCGTTCAGTGTGATCGAATCAAGAAGTTCGGTCATCTTTTTTTCAGCATTCCCCATATTTTATAGGTGACACATTTTTCTGATCTTCCACATTTCTTCGGATCATCTACACAATGAACCAGAGCAAGGGAACCTTCCACGACATGGATGATCTCTATAAATCAAATATCGTGCGGAGGTTTTTAAGAGCATGAATCCCCCCAACCTTTCCCACGTGTACTGACAACCAGACCACCGGAGATCAGTGTAGTCATGATATTCTCCAGATACCTCTCAGATATCTCCTGTCTCCGGGCGATATCTTTTATTGAAACTGGACCCTGCCCATACTGCAGCACCTGGGATGGTCCCTTCTGTGCCACCGCAAGCCACAAGGATATCCACTTTTCCGTCCGTATCATTCCATATTTCCTGGGCTGTTGTCTTTCGGTGTATATCTGGATTTGCCGGATTCTTGAACTGCGGGGAATAAATGAGTTTGCATATTTTTTCCATAAGATCTCCTTAACCAAGAGATATTCATCTTGTAATTGTAAAAAGATATTGGAGCATTTCTTATAAAATCTCTCATCTCACTGCGTTCCTTAATGCCTGATCAATGTCTTCTTTAATATCCTCAACATCTTCGAGTCCGGTAGACAGACGAATATAATCCTCCGACACTCCTGTCTCTCTCTGCTCTTTGGGAGTCAATTGCTGATGGGTCGTCGAAGCAGGATGTATCACCAGGCTCTTTGCATCGCCGATATTCGCCAGGTGGGAAAGCAATTTCACAGATTCGATGAATCTCTTCCCTGCTTCCATCCCTCCCTTGACTCCAAAACCGATCAACCCCCCAAATCCTCCTTTAAGATATTTTTTCGCCAAATAATGGCTTGGATGATCCTCCAAACCCGGGTAATTTACCCAGGTCACCATTGGATGTTCTTTAAGGAACCGTGCAACAGCAAGGGCATTCTTTGAGTGCTTTTCCACGCGAAGCGGGAGCGTCTCCAGTCCCTGAAGAAACAGGAATGCGTTAAAGGGACTCATACAGGGTCCAATATCTCTGAGCAGCTGAACCCGCACCTTTATAATAAAGGCAATATTCCCCATCCCAGGGACGTTACTGAAAGCGTCCCAATATCTTATGCCGTGGTAGCTCGGGTCCGGTTCTGTGAACTCAGGAAAGTTACCGTTACTCCAATCGAAGTTCCCTGAATCCACAATAACGCCCCCTATAGAAGTCCCATGGCCACCGATATATTTTGTTGCTGACATGACCACAATATCTGTTCCGTAATCTATTGGTTTTACCAGACCCGCTCCTACCGTATTGTCGACGATTAAGGGAATCCCGGCATTATGGGCAATTTTGGCGAGGCCTTCAAAATCAGAGACATCCAGCTTGGGATTCCCAACAGTCTCTGCATAAATGGCTTTTGTATTTTTATTGATCGCTTTCTTGAATTCTTCAAGCCTTGTAGATTCAACAAACTTCACACTCCTCCCCAATTTGGGGAGAGTATAGTGAAAAAGCTCATACGTGCCCCCATAAAGATTGTTTGCCGCTACAATCTCATCCCCCAGCTGAGTAATGGCCAGTAAAGCAAGGGTTTCCGCTGCCTGACCTGACGAAAGCGCGAGTGCCCCTGTCCCTCCTTCCAGGGCAGCCATCCTTCTCTCAAATACATCCAAAGTGGGATTCATGATCCTGCTATAGATGTTCCCGAACTCTTTCAGGGCGAAGAGATTGGCGGCATGTTCAGTGCTTTTGAACACAAACGAAGTACTCTGGTAAATCGGAACGGCTCGTGCACCAGTAGCTGAGTCCGGATTTTCTTGACCAGTATGTAATACTAAAGTATTGATTCTTTTATTTGACATTTTATGAACCTCTGTTAATTACCATGTTATAATTAGTTCTTGGTTAATAATTTATGTAAACAGAAGAAATACGCAAGCACAAGTATATAAGTTTTATTTTATAAAGAGTTAAAGAACTAATTATTGAGCTGGTGGAATAACTGCTGTGCCAATTAAGGAATAGTTCACCAGCGACTAATAAGAGAATTTAATATTTACTATTTTCTTAATTAATATTATAATATTGGTAATATTATAATATTAATTAAGTTCTTCGTCAATAGATTCTCAATTTTTTCTTTTGGTGGGAGAGGTACTTTGTATTGAAATTAAGAATAGCGCGGCCATAGATTGAAATTGCGTGAGATGCATATTTTTCCGGGGTAAAGCGTAATTTTATTGATCTTCTGTATACCAGAAAAAGGAGTGATGCATGATAACAATGGCTCAGACTGATAGTAATAAATTGTCTCTATCTTTGATTGTGAATAAGCTCTGTTCGATCAATCGTGACATTGATTTTCTAAAAAAGATTCATGAGAAGAACCGACTGCTTCCATCTCGTGATGTAATTGTCAATACTGTGGAAAAAATCCGTTCCATTCTCTTTCCCGGTTATTTCGGAAATTCAGAATTGAATGTGGACAATATCAAGCATTATGTAGATGCTACTCTGGATCAGATCCTCCATGAAATGCTCGAGCAGACCCGAAGAGGATTCTGTTTTGAATGCGGTAAGTACGGAATAGAATGTCCTGAATGCTCAGAAAAGGCGGAGAAAATAACCAAAGAGTTCTTAGCCTGTCTTCCTGAAATTCAAAGACAGCTCGCCCTGGATGTTCAGGCTGCGTATGATGGCGACCCTGCTGCCACAAGCCCGGACGAAACGATTTTCTGCTATCCAGGTGTTCAGGCCCTCACGTATTACCGCCTTGCTCACGCACTCTTTGAGTTGAAGGTACCGATCGTCCCTCGCATCATCACGGAGTATGCTCATAGTGCAACAGGCATAGACATCCATCCAGGAGCGAAAATCGGAGAATCCTTCTTCATAGACCACGGCACAGGAGTCGTGATTGGCGAAACATGCATTATAGGTAACAGGGTTCGTGTATACCAGGGTGTTACACTAGGTGCAAAGAGCTTCCCGCTGAATAAGGATGGTAAGCCAGTCAAAGGAATCGATAGGCATCCTATCGTGGAAGACGACGTTATTATTTATTCAGGAGCGACTATTCTGGGTCGTATTGTCATTGGTAGGGGCTCAGTGATCGGGGGGAATGTCTGGATTACCCGCGATGTACCTCCAGGAAGCAGAATCACTCAGAGAGTGGCAAAACAGGAAAAATTTGAGCAGGGAGGTGGGATTTAAGATGTCTTTTAAAAGTAATTTTCCTTAGACCAAACAACTGTACAAAATCATGGCATACCTCTAGGTATCTATTATTGATCCAAGAAAGGCATGATCTGTTAAGATGTTAACCAATTATGTGTTAAAAGCCGGTTGCTACAGTATGTAATCCAGAAACTG
>JGI24422J19971_10001567_pt1 | contig 14046 bp, 20 predicted proteins | sample DeeMarSWOR152_54_FD_19971 | JGI IMG/M metagenome (IMG submission 19971) | reverse complement strand
CCCCGCCAACAGCCGCCTAGTCTCCGAGTCCCGGGTGAAGACGGACAGGACCGACGCCAGGGCACTGGCTCGGCTCCACCGGGCGGGAGTGCTATCCACCTGCTTCGTCCCCGGCGAGGAGGAGCGGAGCAGGAGGGAGCTCCTCCGCCACCGGCTGAGGCTGGTGAAGAACCGGACGGCCGTGAGGAACCGGATCCACGCCCTCCTCGACAAGCACGGGCTACGCATCCCCTACAAGACACCTTTCAGCAAGAAGGCCGTCAGATGGATGAGGGAGCGGAGCCTCGGGTTCATGGACGACGCCATCCTCCGCAGCGACCTCGCATTACTCGGGGCCCTGGACGAGCAGATCGGATACGTGGAGGAGAAGCTGGCGGCCCTCTCGGTGGACGACGCTCGGGTCCGGCTGCTGATGACGATGACCGGAATCGACTACTTCGCCGCTATGCTCGTCCTTGCGGAGATCGTCACGATAGACAGGTTCAGCAGCGACAAGAGGTTCTCGTCCTGGATGGGGCTGGCCCCGAGGGTCCGCCAGTCGGGGGAGAAGACGTGGATAGGGGGTGTGGGTGGGCCTGGGAACAGGAGGATGCGCTGGCTGATGGTTCAGTGTGCCCATTCCGCCTGTAGGTTTGATCCACGGCTCCGACGTCTCTACGATAGGCACTCGAGGAGGAAGGGAGAGAAGAGCGCCGTGGCGGCTGTGGCCCACGAGATGGCCCGCGTAATGTACTTCATGTTGAAGAGGAACGAGCCGTACAGAGGTGTTAACAGGAGGTTGTGGGAGAGAAAGCTTAAGAGCTTGGAGAAGAGAGCGTTAAATGGCTTGCGGAACTGATGCGGATACCACTCTTGCGCCTTAGCTCCTCAAGCGTTTCTCATAGGAGCGCGTGCATCACCGCTTAAGACTTACATGAGCGCAGCGATAATGACCGCAAAGGGAGTCGCGCGCGCTGCTTTTCTTCATCTCACTCCCTCCGCTGGTCCTTCTTTTTCCTCCTAATAAAATCCATACACTTTGTACACATAACATCGGGACTTGGGTCCTCTATTCTTTCCCAGTTTCCCAAAGGGTCTAAGTACTTTCTCCTGCAGAGAGAATAATATCGGACAAACGACACGGAGGGCACATATCCACCACCAAAACGAAAGTAATGTGCTTTGGCATTTACACCATCCGAACCCCTACGATACCATCCATACTCATGTTTCATTTCCCTCCTCCTTTTCCATTCCAGAATTATTATGCTGACAGACATGAGTATTGCACCAATAACCATCACCTCTGTTATGCCAACCCATTCTAACACCTATCTCACTCTCTCCGCTAGTCCTTCTCTTTGCACATAAAGTATGCAATCAATTTACATCCTGCTACAAATACTAGTATCATTAAAATCACTAACACTATCAAGGATATGAACCACCAACCAGCGGTTTGAGATGGCATTAGACTCCATATAAAAACCCGCGCTTTAGAAAGCACAGTGTCTGGGCGTTTCAATCGGTTGGCTCCTGCAAGAAACAATGCTATAAGATACAAAACAAGGAACATCAAATAGTACTTCTTCAACTTCATCTCACTCCCTCAGCTCGCGCGCGCGGCAAAATCTAGTATGAATAATATTATGGTGAAGATTGTCACCAAGAGGCCGACAACGTCTTGAGGAAGGAATCCGATCCACCTCAGATCGCCATAGACATGCATCGGCCAGAGGGGAACTGTCAGTAGAGCCGAAAGCAGTGGGGTGAAAGTAACCTCCTTTCCAATGTATCGGATAAATATCTCGGCGGTTATCCAAAATGCGATTCCACCGGTGATGTAGGCTGTGACTCCTATCTTCACGGCTTTTCCGAGATCTCTAAGAAAGGCCATTGAATCTCTACCTATCCTTGTAGTACTGCACCATGGGATGGGGCGCATCACCGCTTAAGCCTTACCTGAAAGTATATTTGTATACCAGTATACGAACGACGACCGCTTCTGGGCCGTCGCCCTCGCCTTCTACGCCGCTGAACAGGCCCCACCACCGCCCTCGAGGCTAATAGCAATGGTAATATAACTATCAATCTTAACTAAAAACCAACTTGCAATCGACCATCCGTTCTCTGGGAGAACTATTACGAAAATTAGACTTGATGTGAGTTAATGGAGGAGCTTCACCGTCTGAAAAATAGTTTCTAAAAATCGTAAAGTATAAATTCTTTACAAGTATTTTCTTACATGAAAAAGTAATGCTACCCCAGGCGTACCTGACTGAGAGGCAGCTGGAGATATGGAGGCTTCGGTTCAAGGGGCTCTCGAAGGCCGAGGTTGGCAGGCGCCTCGGGATAACCCGGCAGGCCGTCTACGACGCCGAGAAGTACACGCTCGAGAAGGTCGAGTCTGCGCTGCGCCACGTCTCTGAAGCCAGCAGGATAGAGGTCCATTACTTGGACCCTTCAAAGGGGGTCCTACTCGGTCTTGATCCCTCGACCAGCAACAGGGTGATCGTCACATTCTCAGCCAGGAATGGTGTGCAGACATGGCACTACGAGCAGCCGGACTGCGGCGTATGCCTGTGGAAGGATAGGTGTAAACGGCGTCTGCTGGATGAGGCCGAGGAGAGGGACGTATGGCTGTCGTCTGAAGAAAGAGAGCTACCGCCGTCGAGGCTGGCCCACGCAATCTTCTCCAAGATCATCCCGGGGCTGAAGTCATGAACCTGCGGAAGATAACCCTTAGATACTTGGGCTGGTGCCCCGGTGTCAAGTCGGCTGCACGATTCATACCTGATAGAGACAAGGAAGAAGATGAAAGCTGGGGACATTTTTTTACAAAACGAAACCTAATGTCACTAGGAATCATCGCCCTATTTTCCATCGTAATCATCGGAACTGGGATCCCAGTGCCGATAAAAGAGCCCTTTGTGAAACTCGAAATTCTGGTGGAGAAAGAGACATATCGAGTTGGAGAAGATGTCCAGGCTCAGTTCCTGCTAAGGAACATGATGCCCTTTTCCATTAGAATCAAATTCATGTCCAACGTCGTAACAAAGGGGTACTACGCTGATACTAAGGAGGGTTTCACGAGTCAGGAAGTCTGGCCGAGAAACCAGACTGATGATGTCCTTTTAGGTATAGGTTCAGTGCTGTACAAAGATGAGTTCGTCAGGTTTACTCCATCGAGGCCTGGAGATTACGTATTCTATTTCAAAGTTGAGGAAATGGAACTGATGCGTACTATAAGGATTGAGGATTAGTTTAAATCGATGTCCTTTCCATTCAAACTACCGAGCTGATGGTGTGTATATTTGGTGGAAGGTAAAAGCATGGATGAGCAGGGCCCGGATAAGATGTGGAGGTGCAGTACATGCGGCGAGGAGTTCAAACCCAGTCCGCCTGATTACTCATGCCCTAAATGCCGGAGCAACGCTACCGCCCCTTTAGACTATCGAGACCGGCTTGATAGCGAGAGGCGGATCATTGAGGAAGAGATGGAGATGGAGGCTGAGAGGCTCTGCCCCGAGTGCAGGACAGCCATGAGGTTGGGCTTCCTGGTGGAGAGGGACTCTCCGCTAAGTTTTACAACTTTGGGTGAGGGAGTTTACTGGACACCTTGTGAGGAAGGTTTGATCGGAACCAGAGTCGCCTTAAAGTCCTACGCCTGTCCAGAGTGTGGCTACGTTACCCTTCACGTGCGTCGGTTGGATCAAGATAGGAATACCATCCTGAAGGCGCCCACAAGGACACTTTGGCGATAAGTTGGTCAGGCTCCCCATCTTTGTCTTTTCAGTCGAAGGATCATGACTTCGACCAGTTCCGAGTCGCCACTCTTCTCCAACTCAGTTCCCCAGGCTCCTTGCCTTCACCCTGATGAGCAGGCACCTCGCAACGACGAAACCTTCAAACAGTCGAAAATCCTAAGTGTTTCAGCCTGAATCCTTCAAGAAGACTAAACAAAATCACGTGCATAATAATTATATGAATGTAACTCTAAAATAGAGCTGGCGAGATATGAATTATAAGTGGCAGACGTTGGATAAGTATAAACCCGTTCTCCTGCTGTCCGCTGTTATACTGATCATCATAATAGGATACTATACTGTAATCACGGCTGAGACGCCCGTCGTCAATCTGGGAGCGTTGGATGTCGAGGTCGTCACAGATGACGCCATCTACCTCCTAGGGCAGGAGATCGAGTTGAGCGTATACCTGTACAACGACCGCCTTAGGGATGTTCAAGTCGAGGACGCAGGATTCACCGTATTTTCATATTATGCACACGAAAAGTCAACCACGTCGATAAGGTCTATCGAGGGTTCTCCGATGAATAACCCAGCGTGGCTTACCGTACCAGCGAAGTCGAGGATATTGTATGGAAGGACCACGTTCAAGGCCGAGGTCACCGGCTGGTTCATCATAGAGTATCTAGGGGAGAAAATCACTCTGAAAATCGTCTTCCACCACGAAGATTCAAACCTTTAATAACCAAGCGCGCCTCTCGGAGAGCAACCATGGCAACCGATTTTAGGTTATCGCCGTCGTCATATACGTTCTTAAAATAGCCTCCCCACAATCTTCGAGGCCAATCTCTATGGTAATATAATAATCAAGGAAAATGCAGGTTTATAGCTTTAGGGCGCAACCTTTCTTCTCCAATATAAAAAGACAATTATTGTCGACACTATACCAGACGAGATCATAAGATACAAGTAGTACGGCTGGGGCTTATACATCCTTTCCCCGAGATAATTGACGTAACTACCATCTTTGTAGGTGAATTTTCCCTGGCTTCCTCCGACGAGTGAATAGCAACCCTCAGAGGTTTTTTCAAGGAATACTACTACTCTCTCGCCCTTCACGAAACCCACTAGAGGAGCACTGATATCGTTTACACCCTCGCGAGATTCTATCTTGTAGGCTATGATGCAAACCGTTCTACTAGGGTCTCTGGGATTCTTAAGGTACCTGTCCACCTTGATTTCAGCGTATATGTAGCTGAATCCTTCACCACCTGTTGTCCTGACATCTATCACGGTACCCTTGACAACTGCGTAGGCCTCTTTATAGATTTCCTTAGGATCTAAACGTTCATCAAAACAGCTGCATGTCACGGTGGCGAATAGGGCATATAGAACCACGATCGTGAGCAGTATCTTCTCGCCGATATTCAATATAAAGTAACAATTCAACGCATGATATTTAATACCAGGTTTTAGAACAGCCAAACGATTCTCATGTTCAGCTTCACCTTCTGACCTGTTCTAAAATGTAGTATTTTATTGTAAAATGACATTATATTAATCTGAAAAGATCGAGACCGAGACGATCCCAGATAACGGTAAGCTTTCAGATAGGATGATCCACCATGAAACCTACGAGAAGGAACGCAATCGCCATCTCTTGTTTACTTTTAATGGTCCTAACACTGTATTTGACAAAACCCTGGTTAGCCAGCCTAGAGGGGGAGCTATCATTAGGATGGTTCCCTCTGGAGCAGATGACAGACACGTACGGTGACGTGGCACAAGGCTCAGCAGGTGGGCCCCACTTCGGCAGAGCCTATACCCTCGAGGTTACTAAATTGGATGGTGAGGTCAAGATCATCTACTTAGCCAACCCGGTAGGCCAAGTCTTCGGGAACAACACGAGGCCTGCCGGAAGAATCCTCCAAGGCTGTGAAGTTGGGGACGCTATACGGGTGAGAGGCATAACATATTCAACCATAGGGCCCTCGCCATCAGGCTCAAAGATACCTAGCGGCTATAGGATAATGATGCTCCAGTCCGTCGAGAAACTAAACTCGACGTGGGAGGTCATCCAAATTGGCAGAAGCTTCCTCGACGAAAAGGGCTACGCGACCGGAAGGATCTTGTCCTCAAATCTTGAGGAGAGGGAGTCTAACTTCTACTGGAATTACGCTTTGAAGTTCGAGAGGCCAGACATTCAGGGTCTCAGGTCTTGTTGGGTCATCAGGTTCGAGCAGGCGGAGAGGCCGGGGCACTGGTTTGAAGTTTGGGTAGATGCTTCCGAGCATCTCGTCATAGGAGGCATGCAATGCAGATGAATGGAAGATCCTCATCGGATGGAGTGAACGATGAAGTTGATCTTTGAAATGAAATCAGGTGTTGTTCTTCTATTAGTTGGCATTGCCGTTACAGCATTAACACAGATCCGAATCAACACATTTCCATTGGTAATTGTAGATGTAAATCCTGGTCCAGATTATCCTCGATGGATGCCACTCGAATTTAAAGAGTGGATGGGGCCACTTGAACTGATTCGCTACTAGGAGGCGGGATTAATGGCGTTGACGGCCGGTGTGACCCTCTTGATTCGTCCATATTTATTCAACCATGAGCAGTTAACGGACGATCGTGAGAGGGGTCGATGGAGGGAATGATTTGATAATTCTAGAAATGATATCAAAGGGTTGTAGTATGATAACTAGTAGGGGATTATCTATAATAGATAATGTAATCGTTATCATTGGGCTAGCATTAATGATTGGTGGCACGTATTTACTTTTTTCAAGAACCGAGAAAAAAAGAATGGAAACGTGTGTCGTGATTTTCTCAATCATTGTTGGGGTTCTACTCATGTGGGCCGGCATTAACATGACTGTGCTCAGGTACGTCGGGAGATGGATAAGTTGATGGACAGGAAGATATTCCACCTTACCATGCTCTACATTCTCTCCATTCTCATTGCAGCTGGTCTGTGGATGATTCAAGAAGGGAAAGCCATAGTCGCGTTACGCCTGCTCTTCATTGCTGGGACTCTTTCAGCCGTTCTTTCAATCGATTTTACAGTTCGTTTGTTGCAGAACGAGGGAAGGAGTTGAGAATGTGAAGATCAACCGCTTCTTCTTGGAGTTCTCGGCCCTCTCCCTTTCCTACTTCGGAAGGTCAGTATGAGGGTGCCGATGTTTAATGATGTCGAAGAATGAGTTCGTAAGCGTCCTGTTGTTAAGCATCCTTCTCTGCTCAACAATAGTAACCTGTCAGGGCGCTTTAGTGAAGATGGACATCTCGGATCTTTGGTGCGAAGCCGATGTCGTGCTCATCGGAGACGTGTTAAACATCACGACCCATCAGGGAGAAGAGGGCTTCATCTACAGGAACGTCGTCGTGGAGGTGGAGAGGTACAACAAGAAACCGCTCAACCAGTCTTGTGTTGATGTACACGTCTTGGGAGGGGTGATAGGCGACATAGGTCAATGGGTGGAGGACCAGCCAGAATTCGAGGTGGGGGAGACCGTTCTGGTCTTCCTCACCCACCATACCGCGGAGCCCCCTTATCACCAAGAGGATGGATACCACGTGGTCAATGGGTCTCAGGGCAAGTTCACCATCGCCGACATGGTTGCTACTAACATCGCCGGTGAGACGCTGGAGCTGACAGACTCTCTGGGTATGCCGGCCTTGTTTGTGGTCTCGGATCTCAATCTACCTGTTGAAATTGAAAAGGGCGTCGAGATCACGATATTCGTTAAAGTCAGCAACGTGGGCGAGGTCGAGGGGACCTATAAAGTCGATCTCACGGTCGAAGGAGAGGTGGTCTACTCGGAGAGCGTTACCCTTTCGGGTGGAGAAACGAAGGAGGTCCCATTGTGGATCGTGGAGGGTTTGTCCGAGGGCGCCTATCATGTAGAAGTAAATGGGTTGGAGGGCAGCTTTGAGGTTGTGTGCGCGGCTAGACTTGTAGGTGGGGGTGTGACAAATCTCTTGCCCCAAGCGATTCTGAGTATGATACTTCTCATAGTTTTACTTCTTATAAGTTTCCTGTTGATCAAGCGTTTGGTCGTCGCACGTTGAAGACGAAGAGAAGCTTAACCAGATGAATTTACGAGCTATTAAAATCCGTAAAGTTTATTTCCTTTACTTAGTATTAATGTAACCGGAAAATAATGCTCCCGCAGGCGTACCTGACCGAGAGGCAGCTCGAGATCTGGAGGCTCCGCTTCAAGGGGCTGTCGAAGGCCGAGGTGGGCAGACGGCTCGGGATAACCCGTCAGGCGGTTTACGACGCCGAGAAGTATACGCTCGAGAGGGTCGAGTCGGCGCTGCGCCATGTCGCGGATGCCAGCATGATAGAGGTCCATTACCTGGATCCTTCAAAGGGGGTTCTCCTCGGTTTCGATCCCTCGACGAGCAACAGGGTGATCGTCACCTTCTCGGCGAGGAACGGAGTGCAAACATGGCACTACGAGAATCCCGACTGCTTCGAGTGTAGATGGGTTGAGCAATGCAGGAGGAGGCTAATGGAGGAATCAGAAGAAAGAAACGTTTCTCTGAGCGATGAAGATAAGGGCCTTCCTCCATCGAAGTTAGCACACATCATCTTCTCTAGGGTAATACCGGGGTTGGAACCATGAACCCGCGAACGGTCTTCATGAGGTACATGGGATGGTGCCCTGGAGTTGCAGCGGCTGCCAAATTCGTCCCGGATAGAGACATCAGTCTTAAAGTCATGGCCATTTCAAGCACTATTTTTCTACTGGCACTTATCGTGTTTGTTTTATTTGCATATTCGACATGGATTCCAGAAAACGTAGAAGGCCCGATAGGCGAACTTCCTGTCGAATGGGTGAGGTATTTTAGTAAGTCAGACTACGCTAGCGGGGAATGTATTCGTGTGACTAGGGACGGAGGGTACATAATTGTCGGGCATGACGCTGTCCGAAATGTCAAAGGTTGGGTCAGTACGTCAGTCTACCTGCTGAAGACCAGTTCCAACGGAACATTACTATGGGATGAGACATATGGGAATACTGGATGGGACGAAGGTAGATCCGTAATTGAAGTAGAGGATGGCTACATCATCACCGGGAGAGCATACGAAGACCTCCTATTGATGAAGACGGATAGCCAAGGGGGGGCAATATGGAACAAGACGTATGGGAAAGGCTTCGGCCTCTCACTCGAGAGAGCCATTGATGGAGGCTACGTCGTAGTAGGCACTTCCGGCGATGATGTCCTCCTCCTTAGGACCGATGAAGAGGGAGAAGTGTTATGGAGTAAAACCTATGGCGGGGAAGGGAAACAGTGGGGTTTAGAGCTCCAGGTCACAAGGGAGGGGGGCTACATAATAGGCGGCGTAACAGGGGTTGCACCAGGAGGCGATGCGAAGTTCTACGTGTTGAAAACGGATTCACGCGGTAATGTAATTTGGAGTAAGACTATAGGTTGGTCAAAGGGTGACTGGCTATACGCTGTTCTTGAGACTCCCGAAGACGGTGTGATGTCTATCGGCACCGGAGATAGTGCTAGGGGCTCGAGTACATGGGCGGTTAAGCTGGATAAGAATGGTGAAATTTTATGGAGTAAAACCTATCCTGGTTATCACGGAATTGATGCACAAAGGACCAGTGATGGAGAATATGTGATTCTTAGCGAAATACATCTTAGCGAAATGCATGATGATGTGCTGTTGATGAAGATTGATGGAGATGGGAACCTTGAATGGAGTAAGGCTTATGGAGAGACTTTTTCTATCTTTGGAAGTTCTTTTCAATTGACAGAGGACGGCGGATACATAGTCACAGGGTATCAAGATTTTACGGCGCTTGATCATAATGTATTTCTCATAAAAATACCGCACCTGGAAGAATAGAGGTGAGAGGAAAGTGTCTTTAAACAATGTTGAGAAGAACCTGCCTCCCTCAAAGCTCGTACAAGTAATATTTTAAAGGGTTATGCCGGGGCTCGAGCCATAAACCAGCGTATTATAACCCTCCAGTTTCTTGGCTGATGTCCAGGAGTGCAATCCGTCGCTCTGTGGATTCCAGAACCCCACAACGCCAACAAGAGGAATAAGAGCTAGCCAGGGGAATTAAAAACGCCTTTTAGCTCACTAGAAAACATCCACGACGACCGCTTCTNNGCCCNCGCACTCGCCGTCTACGCCGCAGAACAGGCACCCTGAAGCCCTTCGGAATAATAATCTTATTTTTTATTTTATTTGATTATACATATCCTGCAGTTGGTTCAGGCAAATTCTGATACTCGGGTTTTTCTTGGATTAGTTCAATTATCAGGCTAGCGAGCTCCTTGAGATTTTGATATTCCGTGTCTTCAGGAGCCCAGTACCTAGTATTCCATTGGACGACCTTGACTCGAGATCCGTCTCTGTATTCCAAATAGAAGATCGAGAACGGCGTAACCTCACNTATGACGTCACCTTCAAGTTTAGGATGGAAGAATCTGGGATACGAGAAGAAATCGATGTCGACCATTTTATCGTAGATTGCTTCCATCTCATCCTGTGTGAAATCCAGCTTCGCCCTTACAGGTTCTTTATTCACCATGTCTTTTATGAAAACGCCCTTGAACGTGTTCAGCTCGTTCATGTGCTCGGCTCCTGATACCCCGTATCGGAAGATGATGTTGGATGAGGTCACTATACCAGATTTATTTTGAATCGAGAGAGCAGTTACTGTGATGATACCAAGTAACAGGAAAGCAGTGGATATCGTTAAAAAGGAGAGCTTAACCGCCATTGTAAATAGTATACATTATACTTGTATTTTATACTACAGATTAGAACAAAGCGAACATTAGAAACAATAATACCCGATTTTCCATTAGGCCCGTAGCATCCTCCACGAAAATATAGGACACTTCGCAGCTTGGGGGAGACTCTAGGCCTTGGAGATAAAACGAAAATCACAGATATTTGATAGTAGACCATATTTCAAGATTATAATTGTTAAAAACTATTAGAACTAATACCTGCACCCATGTTGAGCAGGATAAAGAACGGCTACATCCGGCCTTGGGATAGAACAGAGAAGATCCTGCTTTTACTGACCGCGTTTGTACTTTTGTTAGACTCCTTGTCCACGATCATGATAGCCCGGGATCCCTGGCTCTCACATGATTTCTTGGAGAAAAACCCGGTGGTAGACATGATGCACGAGAACATCGTGATAGGGATCTTGTCTTACAATCTGCTGTGGATCCCGGTGATTCTCCTTTTCAGACCCATTCGAAGCGTGGAGCTTTCACTCGCAGTCCTTCACATCACGGGTAGCGGCGTGGCGGCGCTAGATAACACAGGGATTCTGCTGTATAGGACACCGTTTGTAGCATCCTCCTTAGAATCGTTTGGTCTACGGACGCCGCAGATATTGTTTGTGGCGGTCCTGGTTTACCTGACGATACATTTCTACGGCCAGCTTCAGCGAGGCACCACCGAGAAGCTTCCCAGAAAGATTCTGACGACAGTGGTGGGGCTGGGATTCGCGATGATGGTCCAGTTCGCCATCTTGGTTGTCTGGATACGACACCTCTACACGTTCTTCTGGTTCTAGCTAACGTTTGATAATCTAAGGATCGAGCGCGCGTCTACGCCAAGGAACAGCCCCAACGCCTCCATCGAGGCCCATCGCGAGAACAACATAGCGCGAGTAGAAATAAATAAGTACGGAAGCACGCGCTCCTAGTCACCATCTTCGATACAACAGGTACATGATTAGAATTGGCTCTACTATTTCAAGAGACACAATCAAGGATAACATGAAAGGCAACATCTGTTCGATGGAATTCTGCCAATAGAATGAGACGAAAAACGTTGTCATAGCAGAATGCACTACGGCTGTAAGGCCCATGGTAATTATTCCGAGGAGGAAAGCTCCCACAAAAATGCCACTCAATTTGATTCTGCTTTCATTCGCCATCTCACTCCCTCCACTTATTACACCCAATACAAGGGGCGTATCATTGATTAAGCCTTACTTGAAAGTATACACATGCGCCAGAATATTAACGATAACCGCTTCTGGGCAGTTGCCCTCGCCGTCTACCAATCGAACAGGCCCCGCCGCCTTTGAGCATCCCTATCGCAAGAACAATATTAACAGTGTAAAAAAATGCGTGCGAGCACGTGGAGATTCTTGGTTTCAAATTGCTTTGGCTACAACATTCAATAGAGTATCTTCGGTAACGGGCTCACGAGTTTCAAGGTTACCATAGACCCCAATCACCTTCCATCCCGAACGGTTCAGAAGCGAAGACAACTCCTCCACTCCATACACATGCACCTGATAGATGAGCGAATCTACAAATTTTAGGTGGTCCGCTTCCTTGGAATAATACCTCATCGCAGACTTGAATTTGGGCTCATCAAACGTGGCTTCAGTCAGTATGACTGCGCTCTCGTTTTCAAAGTACAAATTTGATCTAAAATTATGAATAAGATGGCCTGTGTGATCTAATTCCCCAATGATTAAAAGGCCGCCTCTCCTCGTTATTCTTCGGACTTTCCTGAAAATCATCTCATCCGTCTTATCGTCCCAGTATCCTATTGAAGTCGAAAAATTTATCACGCCGTCAAATAACCTCTCGGTTCCTGTCACATCGTCGATGTCCCTCATGTCGCCAAGCTGAAAAGTTACCATTGAGCTAACGTTGTGTTCCTCGGATTTCCGCCTCGCATCGTCAAGAAACGAGGCAGATATGTCAATTCCAACTACTTCATACCCTTGTCTCGCCAGCCAGATGGTTAATCGACCATTCCCGCAACAGAGATCGAGAATCCTACCCGATTCGATCTCGTTTCCCAAAAAAAGATTTGCTATGCTCGCCGATGTGGATTCAGCTCGAGACCATCTCGCGTTCATCGATTCGAGGAAAAAACGTTTCCAATGATCTTTCTTTACATACATTTCATCTATCCAATGGTCTTGACTCAATCTTCATCCCTTCCTAAATGATTTAGCAAAATATTCTAAGCAATATAAAATTCCGATCATGTGAGCGTAAGAATGTTCAACAACGGAAATTATCGTTTGAGGTACGATCTTTAATCTTTGGGTCTTGGCAGCCGAACAGGCACCACCACTGTCCTCGAAGCCTATCGTAAGGGTAATATAATATTAAACAATACAAATTTCAGACACAGTTTGTCCAGAATCCATCGATTACCAGTGAAGGTAAAAGCAACCCTTCTTATCATAATAGGCCTAGCAATAGGAATCTGGCTCGGATACGGTTCAGCCACAGGTTCAAACATCGCTATTTCCCGATCTAAACTTATATTTGAAATTATTATGCTAATGACTTTCGTGTCGATCCTAATCTGGACAATCAGAAATAATCTCAAGAACACTAGTGGCAGGATCAGAATGCAAGCATAGAGAACTATCGACCCCACAACACCAACAAGAGGAATAAGAGCTAGCCAGGGGAATTAAAAACGCCTTTTAGCTCACTAGAAAACATCCACGACGACCGCTTCTTCGCCCACGCAGTCTACGCCGCAGAACAGGCATCTCCACCACCCTCGAAGCCCATTGCGAGAATTATTTAGGCGCGCGCTACTCGTGCAAAATTGAGGTTCTTGAGAAAAGAACATCCGCATGAAAAGAAAGAGCGTGCAATACGCAGTGTTCTATTCTATAGCATTATATAATGTTCAGTGTAAATATAATGTAATGACAGATGCGTCAGATCGAATCCTCATTTTGTCGGCTCTCATCCTAGTTGCGATTATCCTCTTGTCTCCATCACTGTTGATGAAACACGTTTCAATAGGATCATGGACCATGCGTGATCTCATTGACCCTGAATTGGCTCTCGAACATGGGTTCAAAGGATATGTGAACGTAAGTTACGTATCAGAGACGCCAGCTAGGATAATTGTAAGCCCCGGAAAGATTGTCAATTATACAATCCAACTCAAATTGATTCCTCACGTTCCCGAGTTCATGGAGACGGAAGTCGTGCTCGATCCTGAAAACTCATCCAAACACGGGGTAGGATGGGGCGAACCAGTTCCCATATTCAACGACTATATCCGCTATTCGCCAAATGGTTCAATCCTTTTACGTGTAGATGAACCCCGAAATGTTACTATGATTCTCAGCGTTCCCGAGGGCATGACCGGTATGTCTGCGTACCATCATGATTTACTTGGCGTCGGTATAAAGGCTGACATTCCCATAGTCTATGAAGGTGGGGGTCATCTCGACAGGATACATTAAACCCCAGACGGTTGAAAGATTATGTAGAAACCCTTTACACAAAAATATTCTCGCGCGCGGAATGAAAACAGGAACACTAG
>JGI24422J19971_10001566_pt1 | contig 14048 bp, 13 predicted proteins | sample DeeMarSWOR152_54_FD_19971 | JGI IMG/M metagenome (IMG submission 19971) | reverse complement strand
AAGCTCGGAGCTGCGGTTTCCCCCACTGATACGTCTGGAAAAGACAGCACCCTCCCGCTAGTCACTTCAGAAAACCCCCGCCCTCTTTAGGATAGGAATCAATAAGGAGAAGCTAAAGGCATAATCAATTTATAAATTTCTAACAGGTTACCGCTACCCTACACGCATGCCTGAAAACTCCATATACCTCATCTTGCCAGCATATGGCGGTTCAAAAAACTGAAGATACGGCGAGGATATCAAAAGCGCACTCCGCGTGATGAAAGAAAAATAAATCCGCCCCCTTTTCTTAAAAAGGTTACCGGTACTCTTCACAAAGCGGTAAGGTTTTTTAATAGGCAAAGAATCAGGATCAGACCTCGACCATTGAAAGCTACTTTGGGAGAAAGCATGGAAGAAAATGCATCCTCGTCTATGGTCGAAGAAATCATGACTGAATTTGCTATGTTGACCGGACTTTCACCGGCCGGGAAGGTCCCGCCACGGCGCTACTTGTGGACCGACGCGTTTGCCGTTTGCAATTTCCTTGGGCTTTATCGCCAAACACGTGATGAAAGATGGAAGGATCTGGCATTGGGGCTCGTCGATCAGGTCCATACCATACTTGGCCGGCACCGTGAAGACGACGCCAGATCTGGCTGGATCAGCGGCCTCGGTGACCAGGAGGGTGTACTACATCCCACCAAGGGGGGCTTGAGGATCGGTAAAGACATGAACGAACGGAGGCCCGCTGATCCCTTCGACGAACGTTTAGAATGGGATCGGGATGGACAGTACTATCATTACCTGACGAAGTGGATGCACGCCCTCAATCGTATAAGCGGTGCCACCGGAGATTCAATCTACAATACATGGGCAATAGAGCTTGCGAAAACGGCACATGCCAGATTTACCTATGTTCCATCGTCCGGCGGTCCAAAACGCATGTACTGGAAAATGAGCATAGACCTCTCGTATCCGCTCGTACCCTCCATGGGACATCACGATCCTCTCGACGGATTCATTACATATAATCAGCTTCGGGCAACGGCAGTCAGAGATATTAAAGAATCAAAGTCTCCAGATCTCAACGATGAGATTGCCGACATGGCCACCATGTGTGAAGGAAAAAACTGGGACACAGAGGACCCCCTTGGTCTTGGCGGTCTTCTGAGCGATGCCTTCAAGGTAGCGCAATTGATCGTTAGCGAACATTTTGAGCGAGCAGACCTGCTGGATATTCTATTGGATGCTTCTTTGCAAGGTTTAGTATACTACGCGAGAAATAGCCCATTGAGGCTTCCTGCTGATTACCGCCTTGCATTTCGGGAGCTGGGATTATCCATTGGGCTCCGGGCAGTTGAAAAGTTGCAGGAACTGATTAAACAAAATCCCGGCCCTCTCAATAAAGCGCATCCACTGCAGTCGCGCCTTGAGAGCCTGATGCAATATGCACAATTGGGTGAGGAAATCGAGATCTTTTGGCTTGAACGCACAAACAGAGAAGCCAACAGCTGGACTGAGCATCGTGATATTAATATGGTGATGTTGGCAACCAGCCTAGCCCCTGATGGATATCTCACACTTTACGTGAATCAGGTATAGCTGGAGTTTTTTGGTGAAAGTGCGTCCATGAAGTTATAAATTTGTGTGCAAAATCCAACAGCTGACCCCAATTTACAGAACGATTCATGTCAATTGCTCATAATTCGAAAAGGGGAAGTCCTATCTCCTTGGTCTTCCTAATGCGGAATTTCTCGATCTAACCAAGGGAGCCCTCGTTGTAATGCGGCCCTGAGTCGAGCTTTCCCTTCGAATCTCTGGCTGCCCCAAAAGTTGACGCTTCTGCCTTGCCTTTCGGCCTTGTACCGCCACACTGCGGGCATTCTCTCGATTCACTAGCTTGGGCTGAGATAGCCGAGTGGCTGTCCGGGACTGGAGCTGTTCCTGGATTTCCTTCCCCTTTTTCTCCTTTGGAGCATAAGAGGAGTTCGGTGAATTCGGTTTAGACCTGGGTAGACGCTCAGATCTAGAGCCGTCCCTCCCAATAGCATGCGGCTTCACTGCCCGCTTTTCTTGCCGTTTTTCTGCCTGTGCTGGTCGCTCCTTAACTTGCCTCTGAATGGTGTGTAAGCCTTTTTTCGCTGCCAATCTCTTGCTCGTTATGATCTGCTGATACAGTCTCACTACGTGGCTTCGAACAGCGCGAGTGCGAGAAGGTGCTTTGACTCTCACTGGAACGATCACAGGGGAACGCTGTATCTTCCCTGCCCAAACATGCCGCTCCTTGAGCCGCTTACGAAACAGAGCCCTCTTTCTTGCCGGTGGATGATTCGGGTCACCGTGATAAACGACTGTGTATCGCCGTGGCCCCCACCACGGATAGCAACAATGAGCGCCAAGATAAAGCCGAAACCATGGCCGCCAAACACTCCAATAGAAGCCACATGGCCAAGCCCAGAACTCATAGACCAGTGATGTCCTCGGCCAATAACAGGGGCCCCAGTAATAGTAGTGGTAGACATAACGATGGCGAGGCCATCTGTACCAGTAATCATCGCAGAAATGTTTGACTACCGTAATTCCGGCTGGTTTCTCCTCGAGAAACTCAACTCCAATGGATTCCACATCCAGGCAGTCCTTACCCTCAGCCACGACATGTATCTCCAAGCTGCCCTCCTCCACATGCCTGCTAGAGGGAACATGGATGGTCTCAGAGGTGCGATCGGAACGCAGGACAAACGTATCGCCATAAAAGGGAGCCTCCTCTCGTGGATCTATCTCTCCCTGTGCTTCGCTACCAATGGTCTTGATCCAGACTCGCCCGGCCACCTCATCGTCCCTTGAAGCGTCTTTATACCGGACTCTGATTCTCAAATAATGAGCCCAATCGGGAACAACAAATCGATAAACAGCGCTGGCCAGGCCAGGATCAAATTCCTCCCCCTGCTCCACTGCCCGGGCAGTCAGTCGAATGCCATCTCGGAACACCGGGCTATCTGTCACTGAGGCTCTGCCCCACTCAATCCAATCCTCGGCATCTGCAGCGTCTCGGCTACAGGAATAGCTACGCTCGCAATCAGAGCGAGCCTCAACTGATTGGCTCAGTAAGACATGCCCCAGTATCAGAAATCCAACAACAACCAAGGCTTTTCTCGGCATCTTCTACCTCCCTCTAATACAATTGAAATGAATGGGAGAGACACTGATTGCCGCTTTGCTGAAACAAAGCTTACCCTCTTCATCCCGGCCGTCTACTTTATGTACTGTACTAAACATTAGACGAACGTCTTCGCTGGGGAGTCGACAGGATTACCAGAATTTTTTTCGCAAACCCGAGACCGGTCACTGTCTCCCCCGTATACCAACTGGATAAAGGGTCGCTAATACGGGAGGAAAGCCCCGTCCAATACTGTTATCCAAGCGCACTAGGTGATTTTAGCGTAATAACTTATCCTCTTAGCTCCCACCAAATTACTATCAAATGCGGTCACGCCCAGAAAAGCGTGGAAGGCAGTTAACTGCCAGGCGTATCAAATTGAGGAAGTCATTGCGTTTTTTTGCTGAGTTTTCTATCTTAATGATGGCACACGAGTAAAGGGGGATGCTGATGGGGAAAAAACCGGACAAAAGGGAAATAGTCAGTTATGAGGAGGCAAACTGGGAAGATTACTTAAAAGCTTATTACGACAAACCACAGAGTCCTCGGACTTGGTCCGGCTTCGAGGTCAAAGAGATATACACGCCTGAAGATAGGGCAAACGAAGATTACGAACAGGACATCGGTGATGCTGGAAAATTCCCCTTCACGAGGGGAATCCACAGTGATATGTTTCGAGGCCGTTACTGGACTCGGCGTGAGGTTGTAGGAATAGGGTCGCCAGCAGACACGCACAAGCGAGCGGCATTTTGCTTCGAGCAGGGCGGCACGGGGCTGAACACCATTGCCGATATCACCTACGAAATGGGTTTGGATCCGGACCATCCTTGGGCTCAAAACGAGGTTGGGCTGACAGGGGTAAACATCTCCTCTATTCGAGACATGGAGAAACTGGTCGGCGATATTCCTTTAGACAGGGTAAGTTGGTCGCTCATTACCGCCTCTACAGCCGCTGCAGCCACCATGGCCCAGTATGTTGCGATTGCCCAACACAAGGGGTATGACATAGGCATCCTGCGAGGCTCAATTCAGAACGACCCCATTCACTTCCGGTATTGCGGGTTTAGGCCCGCGTGCCCACTTGATCTCTCCATCAAGCTTGGATCCGATGTGATGGAGTTTTGTACAAGAAATATGCCCCGGTGGTACTACACCACGGTCAATATGTACGATCTGAGAGAGCAAGGTATCACCGCCCCTCAAGAAGTGGCCTTCGGATTCGGGATTGCCATGTGTTACATTGAGGAGCTGTTACGTCGAGGTCTTCGCATAGATGAGTTCGCGCCTCGATTCACTTTCTACGTTTCATGCCACATTGATTTCTTTGAGGAGATAGCTAAGATCCGGGCGGCAAGACGAATGTGGGCCAGGCTCATGAGAGATAAATACGGTGCCAAAGACCCCCGCTCAATGCAGTTTCGCTTTGCCGTTCACACCGCCGGATGTTCGCTGATTCCTCAACAACCCCTGAATAATCTCGTGCGTATTTCCTTTGAGGCCTTGGCTGCTGTTCTCGGCGGCGTCCAATCGCTGCATTGCTGCTCTTATGATGAGCCAATGTGTCTGCCCAGTGAGAGGGGCCATCTTCAGGCCCTGAGAACCCAGCAAATCGTAGCCTATGAGACAGGCGTAACTCATGTGGCTGATCCGTTAGGTGGTTCGTACTATGTTGAAAGCCTAACCGATAAGGTGGAGGAAGAAGCGTTGAAGATCATGAAGCAAGTTGAGGAGATCGGCGGCATGGAGGAGGCAATCAGGACTGAATGGCTGGACGGCCAGTTTGAACGGGAAGCGATCAAACGCCAAAAGGAGATAGACAACGGAGATAAGCTCGTTGTGGGCGCCAATATCTTCACCAGTGAACCTGACACCTCAACTCCCCTGGGAGTACAACGCATTCCCAAGCAATCAGCCCGTCAGCAGATACAAGGTGTCAGAAGACTTAAGAAGAGCCGGGACGTGCGAAAGTTATCCGATGCGATCAACCATCTTCGAGACGACGCCACTGAGGGCCGGAACACAATCCCGGCCATGATTGAGGCCACCAAGGCTTTTGCGACCACTGCCGAACTGTTGGGCACGGTTCGCCAGGCCTATGGCTATTCTTATGATCCTTTGAACGTCATAGAGTCACCATTCAACTGAGGGGTACAGAGCGGGGCAATGAGAATGGCTCGGAAGATCAGAGTCATTATCAGTAAGGTTGGTCTAGATGGTCACGACCGCGGGGCCAAGGTGGTCGCTGCCCTTCTCAGGGAGGCAGGGATGGAGGTAGTTTACCTGGGTATGTATCAGACACCCGAGGGCATCGTTCAGGCGGCCATAGACGAGGATGTGGATGTGATCGGAGTGAGCTATCTATCGGGTGAACATCTCATCTATACGCCAAAGATCGTAGAGGAGATGAAGAGAAACGGCCTCGATGACCTCCTTTTTGTTGTCGGGGGGTCGTTTCCCCCCGAAGACATTTCCGTTATGAAAAAAATGGGGGCTGATGAGGTGTTCAGGGGCGGCTCGCTTACTGATTCCTTGGTTAACTACATTCGCGAGAACGTGCGTCAAATGCACTGACTCATGCCCGCAACGAGCAAAGGGATCGCACGGGCCATAATCGATTCAATCGGTCAAATCAAGAAAAAGGCCCAAGATACTCGAAAACCCCCGTGACATTGGGTCTTCGGTTGGGAGAGTTTATCGGTGTTTATTCCGGTTTGCCTGGACCTATCTGGCGACAGGCAGAAACAAGGCTCTCGAACTAAAACACGGCAAACCGATCTATCTGTGTACCGCAAGAAGAAAGGCTGGCAGGCATTCATATGGGACGAACGCAGAGTCACTGGGAGAATTTTCCTGTTTTCTGAACCCTGGTGAAAAAGACAATTTACCGAAAACCGCCTTGAGCCAAAATCGGCACGTTGATGGGGCGCAGATCAAATCTATGATATTGTTTTGAAAGGCTAATTATTCTCAGTAAATAGTCAGGCTTTTAGCCCCATTACACTCCCCTTCCCTTTCACCAGTCATATTTGCGAAAGGACTCAGCCTCTCCACCGAAGCCGAACACCCTTTTTCACTAAGGGAAAATAAGGGCAGGTGCGCGTTTGTATAGCGGACTAAACCCATCCCCCTGTGCTGTCTAGAGCTGTTGGCAGGACTGAATGGCATCATAATCGCTGCATCTACCCGGAGAACACCACTCCTGCTCCTTTGCCTGATCGAACGACCTGACCGTTGCCGGATCGTTTTGCGTTTTCTTTCCTCAAGAATGGCTTCAATATCCTCATCACATTTATGCCCACCTGAGTCGGTCACCACCATGGCTGTGTTCAGGGTGTTACAAAAGCTCCGCTCACAGTGCACCACATGGCAGAAGGTATCAATGGAGCGTCTTACTGCGAAAAGTGTCTGGAGTGAAGTGGGGCTCGGGATCTTGGGTCATGAAGTCCAGTGCGAGTGGATAATGCTGTTCGTATCATTCCGCCTTAAGTTAGAGTGGGGGCAGGAGGTTTTGCCCGCCATGTTACGTGGTCAGGGGAAAGAATTTTCTTGAAATGTATTCCAATTTGGAATATTCAAAGAAAGAATAACTCTTCCGTGCAATGAGCTTTAGAGTTTCCCCAGAAAATTCCCTGCTCGGCATTCTCATGACCGGACCCAAACATGGGTATGAGTTGCATGGCTATATCTGCTCCAAGATGAACCAGTTCTGGCAGCTCAACATGAGCCAGGTGTACGCCTTATTGAAAAGAATGGAAGCCAATGGCCTGGTGGTATCGGACGAGGAATTGCAGGAAAACAGACCCCCTAAGAAAATCTTCTCCCTCACCCAAAAGGGCAAGCAAAGATTCGTCCGGTGGGTTTCCTCCCCAGTGGAACACGTCCGCGACATGCGAATGGAGTTCATGGCCAAGCTCTATTTTGCCAAGGAGCTTCAGCCGGAAGGAGGAGTCGGTATCCTGATTGATAAACAGGTAAGGGTATTGGAGGAAAAACTCCGAGCCATGGAGGATTCAAGAGAGGGCATCACTGATAACTTCCAAGGAGTGCTCTATTCCTTTAAAACAGCCCAAACCACTGCTGTCCTCAATTGGCTGAAACAATGCAAGGCGTCTTTTTCTAAGAGCGGAAAGCATGAGAATTAAATGAAGACGGTGCAAAAGAACCTTATTGTCCTTATTAGAGGCGGCGGCGAGATGGCGAGCGGGGTCGCACACCGGCTAGCGATGTGCCATTTTAAGGTATGTATGACTGAAATTCCAGGGCCTCTGGCCGTGCGAAGAGAGGTCTCGTTTTGTGAGGCGGTTCATGAAGGAGAGAAAACCGTCGAGGGGCTCACAGCCAAGCTTGTGGACACCTTTGAGCAGATTCCGGGTGTTTGGGATAGGGGCCAAATACCGATTCTCGTAGATCCCGAGGCCAAGGTAAAGGAGTTCCTCAAGCCAGCTGTCCTGGTTGATGCCATTTTGGCTAAGAGGAATGTGGGGACAAAAATTGCCGATGCCCCGCTTGTTATTGGATTGGGGCCTGGTTTCTACGCTGGCAAAGATGTGCATCTGGTAGTGGAAACTATGCGTGGACATAACCTGGGACGAGTCATATCCGAAGGAGAAGCCCACGAAAACACAGGTATCCCTGGGATGATTGCAGGGTTCTCCGCTGAAAGGGTTCTCAGGGCGCCGGCGGATGGCAGGCTTTCAACGGTAAGGGAGATCGGCGAGCCTGTTGAGGCCGGAGATGTAGTCGCTTTCGTTGAAGGCTTGCCCGTTAAAGCCGAAATCAAAGGTGTTATCCGGGGTCTCTTGCGAAACGGTGCCAGTGTATGGCGGGGAGTGAAAACAGGAGACATCGATCCGAGAGGGATCAAGGAGCACTGCTATACTATCTCCGATAAGGCACGGGCGGTAGGTGGTGGTGTGCTGGAAGGTATACTGTCTCATGTCAATCGGCAAAGTCCTTAGGAGAGCGGTATCGAAGGACTCCATTTCGGCTAACATGGATCATACCCTTATAGATGCTCTTGATATACACCCAAAGGAAGTCGTGAGCCTGGTGGGTGCCGGGGGTAAAACCACCTTGATGTTCGCCCTTGCTCATGAGCTGGCCACCCGTGGAGCGTTCGTCGTTACCTCTACGACCACCAAGATATTTCCTCCTGCTTCTTCGGTGGGCACATCGGTTTTCCTGTCAGAGGACGAAGCGGAACTAGTTGATTTCACAGTGAAAAGTGCAACCGGGAAGCGGCCCATAACCATCGCCTCCGAGCTGTTACCCGACTCAGGTAAGCTCCAGGGGATTAGTCCATCATTGGTCTCAAAGTTAATTGAACTGGGCCCAGTTGACTGTGTCATCGTCGAGGCAGATGGGGCATCCAAGAGGCCCCTGAAGGCACCTAACCCTAAATATGAACCAGTAATTCCTCCCTGCACTACCTTGGTAATACCGATAGTTGGGATTGATGCGTTTGGTTGTAAGCTCTCCGAGAAAAGCGTTTTTAGATCCGAAATCGTATCCAAACTGACAGGATTACCGTTGGGTGAGATCGTCACGGCTGATACCATCGCTCGCCTGATCCTCCACCCTTCTGGAATAACAAGAGGAAGTCCGGCCCATGCAAGGATTATTCCCTTTGTCAATAAGGTGGATTTGGCCCTTGACCTCTCGGCGGCGAGGAATCTTGCCTCTCAGATTCTTTCAGCCAACCATCCCCAGATTGATAGGGTCGTGCTGGGTCAGGCACAAGGAAATCCGCCGGTTGTGGAGGTCATTTCTCGACAATGAAACCGGCCTGAAGAGGTGTCCATATGGAAGACATATTTCAGGAGATCGTGAGAATTCGATCTGAAGGACAGCGTGCTGCACTTGCTACCGTGATCAACGCAGAGGGCTCTACCCCGAGGGAAACAGGTTCCAAGATGTTAATTAGAAGTGACGGCACGCTGCTCGGCTCCATTGGAGGAGGAAGCCTGGAGGCCCAGGTTTGCAAGGTGGCAATGAAGGTCATAAGGGAAAACAGACCCACGATTTTGAGGTTCGATCTCACGGGCAAAGAAGTGGCAGAGGAGGGCATGATCTGTGGAGGGAACATGGATGTGTTTGTGGAGCCCATCGTCTCTGAACCGTGTCTCTATATCTTTGGGGCGGGGCACATTTCCGTGGATTTGGCAAGAATCGGGAAGATGGTGGGCTTCAAGGTAGTGGTGATTGACGACCGGCCCGAGTTTGCCAATTCGGAGCGATTTCCAGAAGCGGATGAGGTTATTGCCCAGGATTTTGGTCTGACCTTTCCCGACCTCTCGATAAACATATCCTCCTACATCGTGATTGTGACGAGGGGGCATCTCCAGGACGAGATAGTGCTGGAATGGGCGGTGGACACAAACGCCGCATATATTGGTATGATCGGCAGCACGAAGAAAAACCAGACCATACTCTCACATCTCCAATCCAAGGGCATTCCTAAGGAACGGCTGGAGGAGGTACATGCCCCCATCGGCCTGGATATCAATGCAGAGACCCCTGAGGAGATAGCCGTGAGCATCATGGCAGAGATCATTCAGGTCAGAAGGAAGATACATCCTACGGTAAAGACATGGAAGGTTTAAGGCTAACTGGAATGATAGAACGTAGGAACCGCCAACTGCTTCTGGTTTTGCTCTGTGTCTCGAGCCTTCTCGGACTCCCCCTCAAGTGCAACAGTAAGGAAATCGGGATGGCAGTTGAGCTTATGGATCACGCTGCCTGCGCCTATGTTGCCAGAAACAAAGGCTGGTTTGCGGAGGCAGGACTCACCTTATCAGCGTATGAAAGCTATGTAACGGGTATGGCTTTAGCTGCTGCGCTGGCTCGAGGTGATATCCAGGTAGCCTATCTATGTCTCGTTCCGGCGATAAACGTATACGCGAACGCGAAGGTGCCGCTAAAGATCATCGCGGGCACTCACAAATACGGCTACGGCCTCGTCGTCGACTCAGAAAGGATTAAGGCTATTAAGGATTTACAGAAACCGGGCATCCGCATCGGATCGGTGAGAGAGGGCGGTGCTGTTGACGTATTTCTTCATAGGGTAATTCATGAATACGCCCTTGATAAAGGTCTGCTACTGAACCGAGTTCAACGGATGAACCCGCCGAAGCAGGTCTTGGCAATCAAGATGGGAAAGCTCGACGCTGCCTTCCTCCCAGAGCAGTGGGCTACCATGGTCGAGGATTTTGGCTTCACCATGCTGGTCACCGCCAAAGATGTCTGGCCCGGGATGCAGGGAAGCGTCCTCGTGGTCAAAGATGAGCTCATGAGCGATGAACCGAGGGTAGTCAGAAGCCTGGTAAGAGTAACACAAAAGGCAACTGATTGGGTTAATGAGCACCCGAATGGGGCGGCAACTATCATGTCCCGATGCCTGTCGATCACCGGTAACAATATCCTTCCACTTAGGGCAGGTGAAGTCGCTTCGAAGTTGGAGCTCACTCCCCACGTGTTGCTGCGGTCCATGGCCAGATTGGAGTACACTACCTCTATCGATCCAGGCATTGTCCAGGAGACAATAGATTACGCGCACCTGCTCGGATATATCAAGAGGGCCTTCAGGGCTGAAGAAATCCTGGATTTGAGGTTCCTCAGATGAACTGGCTCAAGAGAATCATACCAGGATGGGAGCTATTGCCGATAGCCGCCTTCCTAGGGCTTTGGGAAGCTCTAGCCCGACTGAATCTCGTTCCCGGGCAAATCTCCATGCCTCCCTTCTCGATGGTCATTGAGGAATTTTACCACTTGATTGCCGGTGGTATGCTCGTTGATAACTTCCTCAGCAGTCTCGTTCGAGTCCTTATCGGCTTTCTCACTGGCTCCTTTGCCGGTATAGCCATGGGAATAGCGATGGGGTGGAATGATGCTACAAACAAGGCGCTCCATCCCATTTTCAGCCTCCTGTACCCCATACCTGCGCTTGGCTGGCTTCCGATTCTGATGCTCTGGCTTGGGGTAGGGGAACTGCTGCCCATAACCATAATATTCATCTGTTCTTTTTTCCCCGTGCTCTATAACACGATAACCGGCATCAAGGGCGTGCCCAAGGATCTTGTAAGGGCGGCGGAGATCCTTGGGGCATCCAAGGCGGAGATCTTAACAACGGTCATTCTTCCTCTCGCGCTCCCCAATATTTTTACTGGCTTAAGGCTGGAAGCCGGCATGGCGTGGAGGGTAATAATAGCCGCTGAGATGGTTGCCATCCCCACCGGCATTGGGGCATTGCTCATGAGGGCAGAGAGCCTCATCAGGGTGGACATCATCATTGTCTGCCTGTTTGTTTTATCGGTAATGTGTCTTTCTTTCGAGAAGTTCTTCATCTTTGTGGAGCGCCGGCTAACCGGCAAATGGCGGTAGGATGCCGAAAGTAGAACTGAAAAAGATTAGCAACTTCATCTGTCGAGATATCAGCCTCAGGGTAGGTAGTGGCGAACTGTTGGTGCTTCTGGGCCCCACTGGTGCTGGCAAGACGACCCTGCTCAATATCATCTGCGGTTTGATTCCCTACCAAGGCTCCGTGCTTTTCGATGATAAGCCGGTGGACAGCGTACCCGTAGCCGGAAGGGGAATCGGCTATCTCTTCCAAGACTTGGCTCTCTTTCCCCACCTCGATGTGAGGCGTAACATCATCTATGGGCTCTCGGCAAGAAACTGGGGCCGAAAGGAGATTCAGGCTCGATTGGATGAGATGCGCGGCTTGCTCAATATCGGCCACCTTCTGGAAAGATACCCGAAAGATCTGAGTGGCGGGGAGAGGCAACGGGTAGCCCTGGCACGGTCTCTGGCTCCGGCTCCGCGCGTTCTCTTGTTGGATGAGCCTTTCAACAGCCTGGATGTTAAGACCAGAAAACACCTGAGGCTCGAGTTTAAAAGGATAGTTAGATCACTGGGTTTAACTACTATTTTCGTAACCCATGACTTCAAGGAGGCTGAAGAGGTAGGCGACCGCCTCGCTGTTATGGAGTCGGGTCGATTGGAACAGGTTGCAACATCGCGGGAGATTTTCTTTAGCCCCAACGGGTATAAGGTCGCTGATTTTCTCGGATCTCCCAACATCTTTGACTGTGAGAGCTATGAGGCCCTCGGAAACGGATTAGTTAGGGCACATTGTGGGGGATTTCCCATTATAATGGTGTGGGAGAAGGAAAACCTCGATAAGATCGCGATCTCCCCCGAGGATATCTATGTGAGCAGGCATGAGCCCCCCGGTCCGCCGATTAACAGATTCAAAGGAACCATAGTGGAGGAGACCAGTCACAATTCGGTGGTTACCATTACAATCAAGACGGAAGCAAGAGATATTCTTGCCAAAATGCGCAAGGAGGATTTCGTGGCCGAGAACCTCAGAGCCGGGGCGCACGTCTTCTTTATACTGCCGCTGAGAAATTTGAAGGGAGCATAGATGAACTCTATCGCTGGTATTCTTCTCGCAGCAGGGAGTTCTGAGCGCTTCGAATCCGACAAACTCCTCGCCATGCTTCCTAAGGGTGAGAGGCTTATTGAGAGGGCTTTGAGGGTACACCTGCAAAGTCAGATCTATCCGCTTACCGTGGTAGCCTCTCCCCAGCTGACGAGAACGATGATGGAGCAGCCGGAAATACTATCAGTTTCCAAACTGGTAGTAGGGGAAAACTTCCATGGCTGGTTTACCTTCTCTTGCCAATGGGGAAGGGGACGACTGGTCGCCAATGAAAACCCGGAACGGGGAATGTCCTCCTCCATCCATGCGGGGCTCAATTGCCTGAAGCAAGAGGAGAAGGCTTGCGGTGTGTTGATCTCACTGGCGGATCTTCCGTTCCTCACCCCGGAGACAATCAATACTCTCATTGGCGAATTTCTGGACGAAAGGGTTGGGTTGCTTCTTCCGGTCTTCAAGAATAGGACGGGCCATCCCGTCATTGTTGATGTCAATCGCTTCAGGGACCGCATCAATCAAATAGAGGGAGATGTAGGCCTGAGGGTAATAATCGAAAGGCATCCAGATCAGGTAAGAAGAATTCCATGGCACAATGATTCCGTAATACGAGATATAGATACTCCAGCGGATTTAGAAAGGCTCATTCCTCATGATTAAGTTACCCCTTGAGAAAGCAGTCGGGAAACCCCTGGCCCACGACATAACCCGGATAATTCCAGGAAAATCCAAAGGGCCCGCATTTAAAAAAGGGCACATCATAACGGTGAGCGATGTTCCGACCCTGAGAGACATCGGCAAGAACTCGGTCTACGTCTTTGAGCCACAAAAGGGCTATATCCATGAAGACGAGGCAGCAGTAATCCTAGCGGAAGCCTCCCAAGAGGAATACTTCACGCTCGAGGGGCCAAGCGAGGGGAGGATCAATATTAAGGCGCAGATAGTTGGTCTGCTCAAGATCAACCTTGATCTTCTAACCATGGTTAATCAGTCTGAAAAAACTGTGTTCTCTACCATTCACCAGAATACGACCTGCTTCGAGGGTGTGACGGTTGCCGCCACCAGGATTATACCAGTTGCCATTGAGAAATCTCAATTCCGGCCTATAGTGGAACAAATCACAAATAAGGGCCCCCTCTTAAGGCTTTTGCCGTTTTCAAGAAAAAAAGTAGGGTTACTGGTTACCGGGGCAGAGGTTTTTTCCGGTAGAGTTGAGGACTGTTCGCTCGCTATTTTATCGCCAAAAGTTGCATCCCTCGGTGGAAAAATCATCTTCCATCGGATTTGTCCTGACCGGGAGGACTTAATAGCCAACGCATTGCGCGAGATGGTTGACGGGGGCTGTGATGTAATTATCACTACCGGTGGCCTTTCGGTCGATGCAGACGATGTCACCCTGAGCGGTATCACCCGATCAGGAGCTACCGTGGTTTCCTATGGATCCCCCATCCTTCCCGGGGCCATGTTTGCAGT
>JGI24422J19971_10001565_pt1 | contig 14051 bp, 14 predicted proteins | sample DeeMarSWOR152_54_FD_19971 | JGI IMG/M metagenome (IMG submission 19971) | reverse complement strand
TCATATTTCTGGATTCGTTTTCTATCCCAGTCTGTTACATAGAAATTACCCTTGTCATCTGTATTAAAAACAACATCATTGCCGAACATGTAGTTCTCGTCGCCCTCCTCTACACCTATGGAAAGCTCTTCCTTGAATACGATTCTGATCTTTACTCCGTTTTTTGGGGAGGGAGTTTTCGGGTTGGAAATGATTTTGACTTCCTCGGGACTCTGACTGTTGAACGGTTCTTCTCCGAGTACCTCATGATTAGAAAATACGAAAAATAACAAAACAAAACTAAAAAAAATCAGACATGAACAAATGTTCCTGTTTATTTTCATCAATTCCCCCTTTACTGCTTCCTTTTCTTAGTAGACTTTTTTCCACTTCTCGGTTTCGAGATCGAGACGAAAGAGCGATCTTCTGTTAAAGTACATGAGGACTTTGTTATCGAGCCCCCATAAATACACGGATCTTTCGACTGGATAAGGAATTCTAATTTTCTTTTCCTCTTTAAATTCCTCATCAAAAATTCTCAGAAAAAGTTCGTTGTAATCAGGGATAATTATGGCCAGTCTTTTTCCGTCCGCGAGCCAGTCAAACCCGATTTCATAGCTATAATCTCTCTTGCTGACCTTTCTGAGCTTATCATCAGCCAGAGTGTAAACCAGTGTTTCTCTCGCTCTCGAAAAGACGATTTTCTCTCCATCCTGGCTCCATTTCATAGCCCATATCCTCATCAGCTCCGCTTCAAAGATGACTTTACTATCGAGTGTTTTCAGGTTGAGAATGACAAGTTTTTCCTTATTTTCAGGATGATCCCGCCAAACCAGCCCTAGATGATTATAGGTGGGAGAGACTTCCATTATTTTTCTATAAAATTCACTCCTGACGTCATCAAATAGGATTTGATATTTCTCTTTCTCGAGATCAACCAAAATAAGCCTATCAGCAACTTTTTTAAATGTTGGAGATTTTTCTACAATTGTCAGAATGAGATGATTTGTTGATGCAGGCCAGGCCACTAAATTGAATTCAGTATAATTTATAGGGAAGTCCAGATTTTTTTTGTTTATTCCTGTTCCATTTGTATTCATCCTCCACACTGTGATTTTGTATTTCTTTGATTTTCTGCCCTTCTTGCCAGTGAGGAAGATTACCTTATTCCCATCAGGAGAAAGAAGACAATTCCCATAAATTCCTAGATTATAAAATGGAGAATCTGGATTATGGATTTCGGTCAGGGTTTTCTCTCCAGATCCATCAATGTTGACAATCCATAAATCCTTTTTCCATCCTCCTCGGCCTTTATTGGTGTATTTGAATAAAGCAATTTTATTTTTGCTGATGGATAGTTTCTGGCTTGAATAAATATCCCCAATGAAAACTTTTTCAACTTTATCAGTCTCTGAATCGTATCTTATTACTTTTTCTGCACCTGCAGAGTATGTACATAGATACACATCATTTAAATGCTTGGATGAATAATATGGACTGAATTCTCTGCCTCCAGTAAAAAGATCACCCTTGGCAATACCGACCGTTCCCAGGACGAGGGATAGGGCCAAAAAAAGCACAACGAGCTTAGAAAAAAATAAAATTTTCTTTCCCATCTGAGAAAAATCGGCTTTTATGAATGTCAAAATCGAAGCGAGAATGAAGCTCAAAGCTATAAACAAGCCAAAGCTTCTGAAATTTCCTGTGTAATAATAAGTATTCCAAACGAATTCCAGATAATATCGATAGATAAATGCCAACCCTGTACCGATAATTATGGAGACAAAGAAAATAATGAATTGTTTATCGTAAAGGAAGGAAATCGAAAAGGATATTGTGAACACAATAAGAGGTATCACAAAATACACCGAAAAAGATAAAATGCCCCGAAACTCGCTGGGAAAATCAATATCGCTGAGGATTTCATTTAAACCAGGCAAGAACTGCTTAACCAGTATAAAAAGCAGAAATATGACTAAAAGAATGCTCAATAATGAGATGTACTTGAATATCCAGAGAATTTCTTTCTTGATCGGGCGTGAAAAAATATAAATCCAGGCATTATCCTTAAATTCGGAATAAAATCCGCCTGAGCCTATCAAGGCCGCAGCAAAGGGGAGGAATAATAATAAAAACATCGCAGAGAAATTCAGAGTCATTTCTCTGAGGTTAGATAAGCTTAAAGCCACCAAAGCGAACATTAAAATGATGGCCAGAGAGAAAACAAGAATGTTCTCTCGCCATTCTTTCAATAATATTTTTACAAACATGAAGTCCTCCCTGTCGTCTTCTTTATGAAGCAAAACTGATGAAAATCTCTTCCAGGTTGAGTGGTTTAATCTCCATACTCGTGGGCTTGAGATTCTCGATGAGTTGTTTTTTCTCTTCAGTCCAGGGGTAGACGACCAATTCACTCTGATTTCCGTTTGTTTTTTGAGTGATGATCCCATCAAACTTGAGCTTGTCTCCCAGGGACTCTTCACTGGTCAGCAGGATTCGCATGCAGGAATTCTTGAGCTCATGAAAATCCTCATCCAGGATGAGGCTCCCGAATCTGAGAATACCTAGATTATCGATGATCCCTTCGATCTCATGGACAATATGTGTCGAGAACAAAATGGTCGTTCCGGCCTCGGATAATTCTTTTATGATCTCTTTGAGAAAATCGTGACGCGTCGGTACATCCAGGCCTGATGTGGGATCATCGAGTATCAGAAACTCTGGTTCGGAGGCCAAGGTGACGATCAGTCCTAACTTCAGTTTCATACCTCTGGACAGGTACCTTATTTTTGTCTTTGGATCCAGCGAAAATTTCTCCAGATATTCATTCGCTTTGCGCGTGTTCCATTTTGGATAGAATGATGCATTGAAACTCAGCAGTTCCTTGATGGGCATCCAACTGTAGAAGATGGATTCTTCGGCGATGAATCCGATTTCCTTTTTATAGGAATCATCCCGGAAGCTGATTTTTTTGTTTTTGAAAAAGATCTCTCCATCATCAGGAGGGATGACACCCATGATCATCCGGATGAGTGTCGTCTTCCCTTCTCCATTAATACCCAGGAGACCATAGACTTTCCCTTTTTCGATGTTTAGGCTGAAATTTTCAAGAACCTTTTTTTTACCGAAGCTCTTTGAAAGATTTTTTATGGTTAAGATTCCGTTCATTTTCTTTCCCCTTTTTTTCTGACTTCCGTTTTTAAACCAAGCCTTCGCTCAAAAATCTTTTTTATCTCGCTGGAAGATAAATTGAGCTTTTTAGCCTCTTCGATGGCTCCATCAAAAACCTGATTGAGGATCACTGTGCGCTCCTTTTTGATCAAAGCTGTGGAATCGTCCGTGACAAAGCAACCTTTTCCTTTTCGTGTGTAGATAAATCCCTCTCTCTCGAGTTCTCTGTAGGCCCGGGCGACTGTGTTGGGATTGATAATGAGTATAGTGGCCAGCTCCCGGATGGATTGGAGCGGCTCGCCAGGTTTCACAATTCCCAGAGAAATCCGGGTCTTGATCTGCTGCTTGATCTGTTCATAAAAAGGAATGAAGCTGGATGTATCTATTTCGATCATTTTTATCCTTTTGTATTACTGTATTAATAATATAATACAGTTGGTAAAAAAGTCAAGTTTTTTTTTGCTGCTCATTCAGTCGGGAGTGAAAACTTATCTGGAGGGAGGCTAAAAGTAACTTATAAATTCAAAGATAGAATGGATTTCTTATCATTAACTAGAGAGCTCATATCTTTGTTCTTGTGTTGACCTAAATAAATTTTGACCGCTAGAAAACCAAGGTATTTAGCGGCGCGTGGCGGCAAATCCAGTTCAGAATTCCCTTTTTTGTAAAAATCAATCAATTGCTGGGATGAGTATTTCCCTGAGCAATAGATTTTTCGTAAACAGGGCTCGTTTTTCAGGCACCAGTTCAGCCTGTCTCTTCGAAAAAGAAAATGGTCGGGCAATTTGTATTCGGGAATAGCGAGTTGTGAAAAAAATGTGCACATTCCCTCAGAGAGCAACAGCCATTTGAATTTCTCATCCTCAGGAACTTCTCCCCTGCTCAAATTTAAAAGATAATGAGTGTATTCATGAGCAAAGAGTATTTTGAGCCAATCGAAATCCTTGAATCTCTCCAGGCCGAAACAGATGATTGGTTTTCCCTTGAAATCTATGACAAAACCATCCGGGCTGAAAAAACCGATAAAGAGATAGACATCCGGTTTTCCCTTTGAAGGAACAATACCTGTGCATCTCTTGAAGGCTTCTTTGAGTATTGGCTCCGGTGGGCAGATGGAAATGAGGCTTTTCTGCTGTGAATAATCTGATGGCCTTATCGCTTCGACTCGTTCTTTAAGGTTCGAAAAATCGATCAATGGGAAGTGTGAAAAATATGTCTCTAAGAAGTCCTTGTGAATCTTATAATAATGAGCATTATAAAGCGCCCATTTATCTGATTGGGGTCTGATTCTGCTCAGGAATCTGAAAAAATCTTTATACAGGGAGTGAACTTTCACTCATTCTTTGTAACATATTAATTGGGGACAGTCCCCAATTATTTATTTTTATCCGAGGAAGAGATTCTCGCCGATGAGTGTCTTCACTCGCGAGCCGATATTAATCCCATTCGGGCAGGATGCCGTACAGGATGGACAGTTCCGGCAAGTATCCAAACCTCGTTTTCTCGGAAGTAGAGCGGCGGTCATACCCGCTTGGATATAATTCCCGTACCCTTTTGCATACATGAACGCTCTCATGAGTTTGGGGATCTCAACATTGCCCGGACAGGTAGGGACGCATGACCGGCAGCTCTGGCAATACAGTTTCCCCTTCAGATTGGATGCCATTTGGAGTTCTCTTCTTTCTGCCACTGATAGTCCCAGGTTATTCATAACCCTGAAATTCTGGTCAAGTTGATCGAACGTGGTCATCCCGGGGATTGTGGTACAGACATTTTCATCCTCCAGAACCCATTTCAAGGCCGCCTCATGGTTGATCTCAATTTTCCCGCTTTCCTGTAAGCTCCTCCCTCCCTGAGTTTTCATGGCAACGATTCCGACACCTTTTTTTGCGGCGTATTCAATTGACTTTTTCACTTGTTCTCGATGATTCTGTGCGAAACTATAGGCAGACAGCACGACATCGTACACTCCTGCATCGACTGCCGAGCGGATAACATACTGTTCATTTTGATGTGTGGACACGCCAATAAACCTTGCTTTTCCCTGCTTTTTTGCTTTGACGAGGGCGTTCATCAATGGCTCATAAGTGGCCATCTTGGCACTGTAGCAGCTGTGAAGGTAGAGGATATCTACGTATTCCGTACGGAGCCGGCTGAGGCTTGTCTCCAGCTGTTTGAATAAATTCTCCTCCGTAGCCGCCGGTTCCCGGTCAGTTCCCTCCAGTGTGAATTCAAGTTTATCGTAGTCTCTGGAAAAACGCATTTTCGTTGCGATATAGACGCTGTCTCTTTTGCTACTCTTTTGTACAACTTGTCCTATCACCCGTTCGCTGTTGCCTCTTAAATAGAGATGAGCCGTATCCAGGTGGTTGATTCCCATATCCAGGGCTTTTTTTATAAGGTCGGGGCTGTCTGAGTTCATTACGCCAAAGCTAACCACAGGAATGCGGAGCTTGGTCCGGCCAAGCGTTCTTAAAATTATCTTTTGAGGTTGGCCAGAATTGATTGAGCTGGCTTTAAGAAATGGGAAACCAAGGCTTGTGGACAGCAGCCCTAGTGTGGTTTTCCCTATGAATTGTCTTCTATTAATACTGTTCTTGCCCATGAAACGGTCCTCCTCTATTCAGATGGATGGCATAATACTATTACTACGAAAACTGCATCTAAAGAGTTCAACGTCATTTCCTTTATACTTTATATTTTATATAGGTTTTATCAAAATTCAATCTCTTTTTCACAAAACTCGCCATTAAATGGTCTGGGAAACAGCACGAGCATTTTCCATGCCAACTCATACATTATTTAAATTATTGAATATAATTGAGTTAAGATATGGAAGCGTGTTTCACTCAGGCAAAATAATTTATAGCCGTAAAATATTTTTATACTTCTATAGCTGAAAAGTCGACACAAGCGTTATAAATCGTACTCAGTTCTCTGAATCGTTATTTTCTTCTTCCGGATTCCACTCCCATTCTCCGCCTTTCTGTCTTTCAGCAACTACGACGGCAATCCCATTCAAGACGAGGTTTTCCCAGACTTGAACCATCCCATTCGGGAATTCATTCCTCGGGTTTGGTAAGGGAAACCAGCGTCCGTTGGCTGAGTAAATCAGAGACTGGTTTTCTGCACAATCTTCGGTGAGCTTATCCTTTTTTATGAGGAATCCTTTAAACAGAGTAATGACGATAATCACCGCAAGCAAAAAAAGTCCTACCCAAATACTGATCAGGGCGACAATCCAGCCAAATACAATAATCAGAAAAAAGACTATTCGAGCTGTATCCAACAGGTACCGCCATATAGCGTACCGCTTACCCACGTGCCTTTTAGATTCCTCCTCATGTTTTTTTTTATCTTCCTCATCGAATTTCTTGAATCTGTACACCTTCGCGTAGGCTTTCGTCACCTTTGGCCTGTCATTGTTTACAATCTCAACACCGTTCATTTCAGCAGAAACATTCTCCTTGTCATTTATAGCGCTTTCGACGTGAGAAAATGTCTCTTTAAAGGGAACCCCATACCTGACAGATGTCAAAAGACGAATACCCCTGCTAATCAGACCAAAGCCTCTCAAGACAAAAAAATCTCCACACTGAAATCCCATCAATCCCTCCTTCACCTAGATAACAGTACGTCCCTTTTATTGTCGGCTTCTTTTATTTAATCCCCCAAAAACAATCTATAGCACAGCGAGAAATTCATGTCAAAAAAATGAAAATGAATGGAAATCTACTCCTTATTCTTTTTATTCTTCTCGTTCTTTAAGCTCTCTGCCTGTTCTCATGAACAGAAAAATTATGATCGTTCCAAACACAAGATGAGCGGCCATTATATACCATATGAATTCAGGAAGGCCCATTTTCTGAAAAACCCCATAAAAGATCGTATAAGTGAAACCGCTGAGAAAGGCTCCGATCATAATCGCCAGAAAGTTTGAGCCCATGTAGAGCCCTGCCTTTTCTTTAGGCGCCAGCCAGGTGATATACTCCTGAATTCTGGGAGAAGAGACCATTTCCCCAACGGCAAAGAAGAAAATTCCTAAAAATACCAGAGTAGGAGCAGAAATGTTTGCCAATCCTATGATCGCCAGACCACCTGCGGCAATGAGCAGCCCGGATAAAAATGTCGGGATGGCTTTGAATTTTTCAGCTATTTTTGAAACGATAAACTGGAAGATCATGATGATGTAACCCGTATGGCCGAGCATCTCTCCCTTAAGCTTCCAGACTCCATCATCATAGGTGGAAAAGAAATTGGCAAAACCTGTCCAGGTCACACTCTTTAGAGCCAGGTAAAGCCTAGCTGTATCCAGATTGCGGTCAACATACAGGGCTATCAAGTTAAAGAAGGCCCAGAAAGGAAGCCAGAAGAACACGCCAAGGATGACCAAAAATGCGAGAAATTTCAAATCTGAAAGAGCGACGAGGATATCTGCGAATTTTTTTCTCAGCGTAATCCCTTCGATCTCTCTTTTGGGCTCTTCATAGAATAAGATTGTGATCAGCAGCATGAGAGCGGCCCCTCCGGCTGCCGCATAAAAAGCGTAATTCCAGTCTTTGTCTCTGAGCATGCCAACGACAATCGGCCCGAGTGATGCCCCGACATTCACCATCTGGTAGAAAATACCGAAGCCAAGAGTCTTATTGGTCTTATCCGTTACAACTCTCACTGTCCCTGCGATAAGAGGCTTGAAAATTCCGGCGGCCAATCCAATGCAGAGCATGGTGAGCAAGATCCCAGAGAATGTTTTAGTGGCGATCAAGAGGAGAATAGAGGGCAAGTAAGCCAGATAGGAAACAATCAGAACCTTCTTGAAACCGAACCTGTCCGCAAAAGTCCCGGAAAAAATGGGGATAAAGTAGGAGATAAAGAGGAATAGACTCTGAGTAATTCCCAGTTGAAATTCGCTGAATCCGAGACTGGTCATGTAGATGCCAAAAGGGATGTAAATTCCGTAATAGGCAAATCTTTCGAGGACCTCGATCATGTTGGCTACCCAGAAAACTCCCGGAAAAGGTGTTTTATCTTCCATTATTCTCTCACTTAAATGGATTTAAAAATCAAACAACTTTGAAGTGTTTTTCAGGTTAAAACCCGGCTCTCCGTCCCACATCGTTGATTCAAGTTAGCTATGGTATAAAAACAGATGGACATAATCAAGTGATGAAGAGCGTTTTCAAGTTATGAAGTAAATCTGACCTGGATAGCCTGACGAGGAAAAAGTCCTTATGGAACTCCACCGCATTCTCAAACAAGCCGGAATCCTGACGCTCAGCGACCACCATCTGAAAGAGGATGAGATACAATCGAGAGTGGCAGAAAAAGGATTATTCAAGCTTTCGAAAAAAGGGAAAAAAACTTTTAGCTTCGTTAAGGTCGGATGAGATAATTCATCCTATTAATCGACGATAAAGACTTTTGCTCCTTCTTCAGTAAAGGCAAGATGGGGATTCTTCTCATCATCTGCCGCCTGAAAACTCATCCCTGGCATAAGTTTAAATTTCTGTCCATCCTTCAGCTCAATATCCAATTCCCCTTCCAGGACGAGAAGCACGTGACCACGAGGACACCAGTGGTCAGCCGTATATCCAGGTGAGTACGCGATCATCCGGACACGTAAATTTCCTTCTTCAAAGGTCCGCCAGAAAGAAGTGCCCGTTTCTCCCTTATGCTCAGCAGGAGTTTCATTATCCCAGTGAGTGATTACAAACGGCACATCTTGAATTTTCATGATTTTCTCCTATCACAGGTTATATATGATAGCAATTCTCTCTATTCTCATCCCTAATTCTTATCGCCGGGAAGAGAGAGATCTCTTTATAGGGATATTTTCTATGTGCAGGTGGGGAATCATGAGAACGATAAATTCAAGGGCGACCACAAGGTTATATAATGAACGCGTGAAGAAGGCAAAGCCGACGAGGATTACCCAGAAACCATATTCCTCTGGATTTTTAACGGATTTGTACAGTGATTTTTTAACAACGGGGACATCCTCATCGAAAAAATTCAGGCCAAAGGAGCGTTTGAGGCCTAATAACTTGAATCCCCACACAGCCGTAACCAAACCAGAGATCAATAAAATTAATCCTGCATACTTTAATACAATACTATGATGAAAAAGAGGATGCTTCTCGAACTGGAGGAGGACGATTAGACTAAAGGATAATCCCCAGAGAAATCCTGTGATAAACATATGAATCCTGAACGCATTTTTACCGAACCACCTGGTGAACTTTTGCCCTTTTAGCTGCAGGATAAAAACCAGCGACTCGACAGATACAGCGAGAAAAACAGAAACCACAGTGAAAACGAATAATGTTGAATTCAACACTTTTCCCCCTGGAATTCATAGCAAAGCACCCGTGGCTTGTCAATCAAGAGCTCCATCTCAATAAGGATTATTTATGTCAATCGGTTTGTCAAGATATAAAGCCACTCAACATTCTCGATTGACTATGGGAGATTTTATCTTGTAACATGACTCAATAAATATTATGATTTGATTTCATTTTGAAACGGAATTCATTATTTGGACTCAGGACTGGATGAATAAAAAAGAGATTCTTTTGAATCACATTCCTTTTAATCAGGAGAGAATATGAGCAAAGAAGAGTTACTGGCAAGGATGGGAAAAGCCATAATCGAAGGCGATAAGGATGAAGCCGAGTCGCTGGCCAAGGAAGCCCTTGAAGAGAAGATGGATCTCATCGAGGTTATCGAAAAAGGCTATGTGCCCGGGATCAAGAAGGTTGGAGATCTATGGGAAAAGGGAGAATACTTTCTACCTGAACTCATCACTAGCGCCGAGTGCATGAAGTCAGCCATGAACATACTCCAGCCTGAAATGGAGAAAGCCCAGATTCAAGCCCAATCCAAAGGGAAAGTGATTATCGGAACTGTGGAGGGAGATATACACGATATAGGCAAGAATCTCGTCTCCTCCATGCTTTCCGCCAATGGTTTTGAGGTGCATGACCTTGGTGCAGACGTAAAATTAGAACAATTCATCGAAAAAGCAGAAGAAGTGGATGCGCATATCATCTGTCTCTCCGCTCTTTTAACAACGACTATGCTCGGACAGAAAAGAGTCATCGAAATCCTGAAGGAAAAAAACCTTTCAGACCGGATTAAAGTCCTTGTGGGAGGAGCGCCTGTCAATAAGAAATGGGCTGATGATATTGGAGCGGACGGCTACGGTGAAAATGCCATGGTGGCTGTAAAAGCCGCTCAACAAATCATCGAAGAATAATGCTGGTTATGTCCTCACGTATCAAAAGAATCGAAAATCTCAAGATAGAATTCGATGAGCAAAGAATTTTCAGGCTTATCGGATATAAAAAAAAATCCCAGGAAATAAAAGAGCCGATAAAAAAGATGATTGCCGAAGAAAAAAAGAAACTGGAGTATCTGCTTCATCCGGCATCCATCTATACAATCCTGGATTACAATGAAACGAACAAGCATCCCGTATTCAAGGACGCAGAAAAAGTCGCGCTCTGTCTCTGCACGATCGGTCCGGACCTCGAGGATGAAATCAACCAGCTCATGGAAAAAAATGAAATGGTGCGGGCTCTGATCCTGGATTCATTAGGATCGGAAGCGGCTGAGGAGGTGGCCATCCAGTCCGACCGGAGACTGGCAGATATGGCCAGGGAATTGAGATTTTGGCCGAGCAAAAGATACAGCCCCGGTTACGGAAAATGGGATGTCAAAGAACAGAAGTACATTTTTCAAGTCTTACCCGGAAAGGATATTGGTGTCAGCCTCACTGAATCTTGTATGATGATTCCCCGAAAGTCTATTTCCTTCCGAATAAATTTTTACAAAAATAAAAAACTCACAACGAGAAAAAATACTATTCAAGGAAAGTCCAATGATAGAAACAATCAGACCTAAGCTGGAATTTTTAAGCGAAGAACTCATCCGGAAAATCCTGGATGAAGCGTATGAGATATTGGAGAAACAGGGTGTCTTTGTCGAGAACCAGGAAGCACTGACGCTTTTGAAAGAAGCCGGGATGAAAGTCGATGATTCGACACAGAGAGTCCACATCACATCCAAACTCATAGAAGATTCCCTCTCTTCGACTCCTTCCATAATTAAGCTCTATGACAGAACTGGCGAAAAAGAATTCATAGTGGGAGAGAACCATGTTCATTTTGATCCCGGGTCGGCTGCCATCACAATCCTTGACCATGAAACACAGGAAGAACGTAAACCAGTGAGTGAGGACCTGGTCAAATTCCTCCGCCTCACGGATTGTTTAGAGCATATTCACTTCCAGAGCACGGGAATCGTGAGCAGTGACGTGCCGGATCTGATCTCAGACAGCCACAGATTGTTCCTGAGCCTCCAGTATTGCGCCAAACCGGTGGTCACAGGAACGTTCCGTGTCGAAGGATTCAAGCCCATGCGTGATATGCTCGTGGCGATCAGAGGAAGTGAGCAAAATCTGAGAGAAAAACCCCTGGCAATTTTCGACGCCTGCCCCTCCCCTCCTCTAAAATGGAGCAATCTAACCACTCAAAGCCTGATCGATTGTGCGCGAACCGGAATCCCTTCTGAGCTTATCTCCATGGGAATGACCGGTGCCACTTCACCGGTAACAATCGCAGGTAATCTTGTCCAACATGTAGTAGAGAATCTCTCCGGACTGGTGATCTGTCAACTGGCCAAGAAGGAATCTCCTGTGATTTTTGGGGGCTCGCCTTCAAGCTTTGACATGAGGAAAGGCACCACACCCATGGGTGCTATCGAAACGATGATGATCGACTCTGCCTACACGCAGATCGGCAAGTTCTTGAATCTTCCGACTCATGCCTACATGGGCCTGAGTGACTCGAAGATCAACGACTCCCAGTCAGGCTTCGAAACCGGAATCGGGGCTACCCTGGCTGCTCTGTCTGGCGTAAATGTTATCTCCGGACCAGGAATGCTGAACTTTGAAAGCTGCCAGAGCCTGGAAAAGCTGGTCGTTGACAACGAGATCTGTGGCATGGCTTACAGGCTGATTGAAGGCATCTCCCAACGGGATGATCCAATAGCTAAAAATCTCTTTGAAGGTTTCACCGTAGAAACTCAGTTTCTCTCGATGCCTCATACGCGGCAGTGGTACCGGCAGGAACATACTTTCCCGAAAATCATTGACAGGGATACCTATGATTACTGGGTGTCTCTTGGAAGAAAATCCATAGCAGACAGAGCTTCCGACGAGGTGGAACAGCTTCTCAAGGAGAACCCCCATACACCCATGGATGAAAATATCGTCCAGGAGCTCCGGAAAATTATGCTGGCTGACGCGCGTGACAACGGAATTTCAAGCCTGCCTGAAGTGATATCATAACAATTAGGATTTTAATCTACGGGATTGCCACGCTGGCCCGCAATGACACAATTAAAAATCGACTGGCTGTTTTTTTGGAGAAGAGGGACAGTCCTATATTACTTATTAAAAGGACTGAAAGGGACTGCCTCTGGAAAAAGGGGCCTGTCCCCTTTTTCTATTTTTTTATTTCTGGCTGGCGAGGCCTCCGGCAATCTCCCCACCGTCAATGACGAAGCACTGACCGGTTATGAATTCAGCCTCGTCTGAGGCAAGAAAAGCAAAAAGGGCAGCCACTTCTTCCGGTTTGCCCAGTCTACCAAGGGGAACCTTATTCTTAAAAGCGCGGAGCATCTCAGGTGTGTATTCAGCTTCCTGCATCGGTGTCAGGATGAAGCCCGGGCAAATGGCGTTGACCCGGATCTTTGGAGCTAACTCCAGTGCCATCGAGCGGTCAACTCGACGACACCGCCTTTTGAAGCGTTGTAAGATGCATAATGGGCATAACCCATAAGGGCGTTTGTCGAACCCATATTGAGGATAACACCGCTTCCTTTTTCAAGCATCCTTCGTGCTGCTTGTTGAGCAACGAAAAAGACTCCGTTGAGGTTCACATCCAGCACTTGATTCCAATCCTCTGTAGATATTTCCAGAAAAGATTTTCTCTGGCTGATGCCCGCATTGTTTATCAAGACATCCAATCCTTCCAACAAGCCATCCAGCTCCTCAAAAGCTCTGGCTACGGCCGGGGCATCCGAAACATCGCAGCAAATTGTTCCAGAGAGTGAAGGCATTTGGCTCTGAATACGGCGGAGACCCTCCTTATTCGAGTCTAATACGACAACTCGTGCGTTTTCTTCCAGGAAACGAGCGGCAGTTACCGCACCGATTCCTTTTGCCCCACCTGTTATGAGAATGCGTTTATCTTTAAGTCCACGCATGTTCCCTCCATTGAAAGTGTGTCTTCTTTCCTTTATTTATATTTTGGATAGATAACAGCCATCTTTTCTTATGAGATTGCCACGTCACTTCGTTCCTCGCAATGACACAGTAAAAAATGTTATTGCGAATGGAGTGAAGCAATCTCGTAAAAATAAATGTATCCTTTTTCTTATGAGATTGCCACGTCACTTCGTTCCTTGCAATGACACAGACTTGCTATAGCCACGCTTCCCTCGCAATGACACAGACATGAGACCGACAAGCCTGTTCCATAAAATTGGAGACTATCCCCAATTTTGTTCTAAATTTGGCGTTTATTCAATCTTAACTTCTTTGGGCGGCTTTATGGGATTTATGCTGTTCTTCTCCAGAGTCTCATTAAGCTTGGGGATATCAGCCCTGATGAATTCATTGAACTCATCAACAATGACATTCACTTCTTCAGTTAATTCTTTGAGCTGGGCCAAATCTGTTTCAGTCGGTGCGGATGGATATTCTGAAATCGACATCCCCAGAAACAAAACCAACACATTCAGATGACCTCCTCGGAGAGCCATTTCCATCGATCCTCTGTAAAACATTTCTTTTGGCACTATTTTTTCTTCCTGATCGGAAAATTNNTGCTCAAACC
>JGI24422J19971_10001562_pt1 | contig 14055 bp, 15 predicted proteins | sample DeeMarSWOR152_54_FD_19971 | JGI IMG/M metagenome (IMG submission 19971) | reverse complement strand
CCTAAAAATTGTAAGTATTCCAAAACTCATGAATATGTGCGCTTAGAAGCGGATAATAGTGTTACCATCGGGGTTACAGATTTTGCACAAAAACAGCTTGGTTCGATAGTGTATGTGGAATTACCGGAGACGGAGAGCGAATTTAATGCAGGGGAAAGTTTTGGGGTCATTGAGAGCGTTGAAGCAACCGAAGATCTTTATATGGTGGTTTCTGGCACAGTGATCGATGTTAACAAAGAGTTGGAAGAAATGCCAGAACTTGTCAACGATGATCCTTATGGAAAGGGGTGGATGATCAGAGTAAAGCCGCTTAATTTAGAGGAAGAGATGGGAAAACTCATGGATTCTGATGGTTATATGAAGTATATAAAGACGCTTGAAGAAAGGGCATAAAAGGAGAAGTTTTCTTGCGGTGTGAAGATGAAAATTAAAAATTTAGTTTAACATATTGTTTAATGGTGTTTTTAGCTATTATCATTGAGAAGATCATATTTAACGCTACGGAGAGGATCAAAGATCAATAAAAAAATTGTTAACACAATTTCTATTACAAAGAAGCAAGTGCAAAAATTGGCTGAAGAAACAGTAGATAGGTATCCTGTTGAGGCTTGCGCCCTTTTACTGGGGGTTTATCGGGGGGAGAAAGTCGTTGTGAAAAAAGTTAGAATAACAGAGAACGTTAATAATTCTTCTATCTCCTTTGCTTTGGATCCGAGTTTTGTTTACCGAGTTTTATTGGAAGGTGAAAGAATGGGATTAGAGATCGTTGGAATTTTTCATGCGCATCCGGCGTTGCCATATCCATCCTGTTCTGACAGGGAAGGGATGAAACTTTGGCCTGTTATTTGGTTAATTGCACAAAACGAGCCTAAGGAAGTTTTTAAGTTGTTTGCTTTTAAGCTTGGTAAGGAGGAGGAGGTCGAGGAGGTAATGGTAGAGGTGAAATAAATATGGAAACATTTACAGGAGCAAAACCATTTGTTAATGATTCATATTTTGAAAAGAAAAGAGGAGAAGCATTAATTAAATTAGAAAGTGAATTTAAATCCGGATCTATTGATGTCCCCCATAATAGAAATTATGAGAGGTTTTGCTACGCTTCCTCATTGCTTTACTATTCAGAGTTGTTATGGGCAATTTCAAAGGTTGAGTATAGGATTGCCTATATGGCATTTTGTTTTCAAAATAATGAATTGGGTAGAAAGTTATTTGACGATCTTAAGGCAATCGTTGAGATAGATCTTGCTTATATTCAATTTGGGAGTACAGAATGGTTTTGGGAACGTTGTCTTAATTCTTATGTTTTGCAAGTCGAACCAGAGAGAAGCAAGACTGAAGATAGGGTTTATGTTGATATGAAAGAGGCTTTACATATTGAAGAATTAAGGAATAAATTTTTTGTAGAATTAAAAAAGATTTTACAAAAACATCAGCAATTGGTTAGAAAATAGGAGATTTATTGAACATATTTTAGTGCTGTTAAGAGAATTTCTTTTAGAGCCGCCTAAAGATATAGATTATTGGGATTATGATCATTAATGCGGAGATTGTTGTAAAGATTATGAGTTGGTGGCTTATTTTTCTTTTGTCGTCTATAGCTTTTGATTTTTCAGACATTATTTCAAAGCCGCATAAGAGAAGTAAGCCGATACCTAATCCTTCTGCTAAGCTCACGGTTAGAATAAACCAGAAACTTGAAAAGAAGGAGGGGAGGATTTGGGAAAATATTTCGGCTACTGCTGCTCCCAAAAATATGATGGATATACCGCGTAGAATACGGTTTTCTGTGATCTCTATTTTTTCTCGTCTTAGAGATAGTTGAAGGTTAACTATGGTTATTTTCCTCTGTATGAGGTCTTTGGCTTTATTTAGGCTGTCGACAAGATCTTCTATGAGAGATAGAAGACCTAAATAACCTTTTTCAGTTAGGACTTTAATAGTATCGTTTAACCATTGACCATCCTCTGTATTTGAATTTAAATAGTTAGAAACACTGTTTATTTCTAGAGCAGATATTGTGGTTTTTACTACATTTTTGGCGTTATGAAAGAGTTCGTCGAGGGTGAAAAGTTTTTCATCAACTGCGATTAGAGCCTCAAGATAGCCACGATAGTCCTCCCCGTATAATTGAGGTGTTTCTGCAAGAATGTTAATTATCTCTTCCTTAATTTTGAGTAGATTGTTAAAAAGAACTATGCACGGTAAAAGTTTTTCTATGATTTCTAAAGCGCGAAGAGAGGAGAGTTTTACTGAGGAGCCTATGTTGACAAAATCGAACTGACCGAACTCTTCTAAATCCCTTTTAGCGTTGGTATATAGTTCTTTATCCACTATGAAAACGACTATGGAATCAGGCATGGTTGCTTCGTTTAGCTGCCAATCAGGACCAAAATGCAAGACATCGAACGAAGTAGTCATCACGTAGCCTGAAACATGTTTGCCAGGACTTTGTCCTAAAAAAGCTATTTTCGTAGAAGAGTCTTCATCTGCGATCCATTGTACTTCCTGGTCTGGGAAATTTTCTTCTACGACTTGGTTGATAGTCTTTTTGTTTTTACACAAAAAAACGGAGAAAATTAACGGACTTTTGATCCATTTTTCCAGCTCTTTTGGCCATTCTGCGAATTCAAGAAGGTTTGAGAGACTTAGCATTCTCCTTGCATCAAGACCATTTACTGACCCATGATAATTTACGTTTAACACTTCTGTGTTCTCTTTCACTTTGAGTTGCCCAGAATAACACGTTACCAAAAAGTTTAAGGGATCAAATAGCCTGGGAAACTTTACTAAAACTTTTGCATCAAGGAGCTTAAAAGTGCTATAATCTTTCGGGGTTAAAACTATTCTTTTTCCATCTTCTTCATAGGCATTTTGCTCAAAGCCTAAACCGCTTAATTTTTTGATAAGATGTTTTAAGTCTCCCGGAGATAGCGTAAAATTTATGGAAGAAAATAAGGGTATAAGTTGCCCTGTTTCCTCTTTTTTAGAAGACTTTTTATCGGTTTCCTGAACCATTGTTATCGTTTCCTTTTCTTTTTTAGGGTCTAATCTTCATATGCTTGTAAAGATTATCAGGATTAAAGAAATAATTGTTATAACAGAAGCAAAAAAGTAGTTTACTATTTCGGAGAAATAGTCCATTTTTTCTTGTTTAACTTCAGTAGGATAGTAGAGCTCTTCTTGGGGTACTTCTTTTTCCGGAGAAGGTTTAGGAGGGATAAATTCAAAGCTTAATGCGTGGACAAGATGGGGAACAACTTTCTCTATGTCGGTTATATAAACTACCTGGTTTTCTTTATAGGCGTCTTTAACTACATGGTAGAGATGTATATCGATATCTTCCCAGTTTCCAGAGCGGTTGAAGGGAACAGGATCGATTACGAGGGCTACAGCTTTTGGAAAATAGGATTGATAAACCTTTTGGGTTTGAACATCAGTACTTGACATAAAATGGGCTCCTAGCCCAGGGTGACTGTGGTACCATCCTACAATGGCTAATTCTTCTCCATATTTTTCTAAATCTTCTGCTATTTGCGCCATTATACTTTCGTCTAATATTACAGAAGTGCTAGTACCTTGATGTTTCCCGCTCATTGCATCAAAAATGTATAGTTCTCCCTCTTTGGAAACTTTTCCGATGAGAAAACCTGCTATTTCACGATGAGGAAACCTACTAACATGACGGATTATTTTGGCTATGGACCATGGATAAAAATAAACCTGTTTACGAAGCCTTTTATCGTCTTGAAACATTTTGTTTCTACTCTTATATTTTAGTTTATGATATTTTGATTTGATGAGTATATTCTTTTTAATTATATGGAGATGGAGGGTAATATTTTTTCCTCCCTAGGATCTGCTTTTAAGCCCCTTTATAAGCTCTTGGTTTTTAACTTTTTAGTCACATAGAAGGAGGACAGCTTTTACAGCGTTTTCATTGAATTTTTCATACCCATTTTTAGGAACTGCTACAGTGGGTAAAATTTTGACAGTTTTTATCGTGCTTATGAACCTTGATTCTTCTATTGTTTGTTTAAAAGTTTCAAAAACGCTTTCTTCCTTCACTAAGTCGTATTTATTAAGGGCGATAACGAGCTTACCTTTAGGATTTGCTAAAATCTCTAGTTTTTTAAAAAATTCAAGTTGAGGCTCTGATGGGACCGATAAATCAAACATACAAACGAAATTATCGGCGTTTTTTAAAACATAGTTCCGGTGGTATACGGTTAAACGCCATTCATGCCCCCCCGTTCCGAAAAGTGAATGCATTTTTCCCTCGTTTGTGAACCTTATGAAATCCATGGTGACTGTGTGACCTTCTCTAGATGAGCCAAACTGACCAGTTAAAACTTTTACGCCTTTTGTCTCTTTAAAGAGGGTAAACAGGCTTGTTTTTCCGACGTTTTTATAACCTAACAAGCCTATATTTACCAAAATAACTCACTCCAAAGACCAACAGAGGGGATTAAGATTGTTAAAAGCCTAAGTCTAGGACATGGGTGATTTTCATATTATGACGAGGTATTAAGCAGCTTTCAAAGGCTAACATAAAATTCTGAAGGATTTCCTTAAGTTTTATTAGCTTATCCCCTTGGGGTACATCCCCTAAAACACCTATAACAAGGCTTGTTGAAACATCTGAAGTAACGCTAAAAATTATCGGTTTTTTCAAGCCAAAGCGGTATAGTACTTGTGTTACAGGAACTTCCCCCAAAGCGAGCTCCATATCGGAATAATACAAACACACGAGAAGAGCGTTAGAAAACTTTGTTTCGTAAAGGGATATTTCTTCTTTACCCAACCTCCCTAATTCAAGTATGGGGAAGGAGCAAACTTCTTTTGCTGCTGCAGGATCAAAAGCGATCATTTTTAAAAGATGGCCAAAATCTAAAAGAACGTTAATCATGCGATTTAAACCTTTTTTTGCTAAACCACGCCAGCTTCTAACAACTGAAACTTCAGCGTGTTCTGAATCTGTAAAAGTATATGCTACAAAAATATAACGGTTTACATCGATTTCTCGGAGGCTTCCTTCAATTATTTCTTTGGTTATTACCGCCTCTTTACCCTTCGATTTTTTTCCATCTATAAAATCTTCAGAAATATTTTCAGAAAAACTTTCATCCATGTTCATTCTAAACATTTCTCCCTTGTTTGATAAAAGCTAAGAAAGGTAAAAAACACTATCTTTAAGAATATTGACTTTCCGTAATATTGATTTGGGGAGGAGTCAAAATTTAAAGGATTTGCGGACTTCTTTGCTATTTTAGTTGTTCTCATTTATATTAGGGTTTAATCTGCTAAAAATATTTCTCCATTATTTTATAGGAAATAAGGGCGTATTGGGCTATGTTTTTGCATTTTTTGTTGAGAGAATTGTTTTTGCGAAATGTTCTGGGAGCATTCCGGGGGTTTTAACGTTTGTTGCTTTATAAAAATGGTAAATAGCGTTTAAAATTTCTTTTTCGTCTATATTACAACCTATTAAGGTGTTTTCAAGTTCTTTTAATACCTCCTTTGGGTACACCCAAAAATCGCCCGAAACAAGGACATCGACTATTTTATTCTTATCATCGATCTCTAAAGTAGCTCGAATTAATCCTCCTGGAGCCTTAAAAGTAGTCTCTACAATTCTTGACCTGGCGGATATCTTCAAGGTTCTTGTAGGAGAAGCAAGGTTAGGTTTACGATGTTCATGCATAAAAAGCCATTCATCAGAGTTATATTGCTCATTTAACTCTTTAATCAGTTCTCCCTCCTTTCTTGTCAGCTCGGAATATACAAGCTGGATATCTAAAAATTTTTCAAAACAGGAAATAAGGGTCTTTTTTGCTACTTCCCTACTAGGAGTTTTATCTCCAAGCTCTCGTTTAATCGTCGTAACTCGCTCTCTCAAAGACGTAGCTAACTTGTCTTTAAATTTCTCAGAAGGGATCTTAAAACAAGAGACCATAGTATCATAGTCAAAGTCGAATATCATGTTACCAGTTAAGACGTTAGCTTTCTCTACAAGGCCAGCGCCATTACCGCTAATCTTCTTACCGTCGACCTCGATATCGTTAATAGGTTTGTACTCTGCGGGTATTCCAAAATTTTGGAAAGCATAAACAACGGGTCTTAACAAAGTTTCAAATAAACCCCTCACACCTAGAGGGATCTTAGGATTATCTCTTCCCACAATAACTTGGTAAAAAAGCTGGTTTTTATCCAAAAGAACAGTTCCTCCCCCAAGACACCTACGAACGATAGGAATACCCCGAGAATTACAGAAGTCGACATCAACCTCTAAATTGATAACCTGATGATAACCAATGCATATGAAAGGATTTTCTGGATAACACAAAATTAACGTATCAGGAACAATCCCTTCACTTCTAGCCAAAGCGACCGCATGATAAACGGTTTGTGTGTCCAAACTGGGCAACATACCAACATCTACTAAACGCCATTGATCCATTGATTTATCACTTCCAAAATAAGCTTAAAAATTTTAGAACAGGTAAAAAACATTAAATTAATTTAAAAAGATATATTTAAACAGTTTTTAAAAAAAGACAATCGTCTGATAAAGTAAAGGGGTCAAAGAAATAATGAGTTCGAGCCTTACTAAAGAGAAAATGGGAGCATCAATTCTCCAAATACTTTCAACTCATGATCCTAAAAATTTCAGCGAAATAGTAGAATATTTCGAAAATTACGGTTTAGCAGAGGGAGAGGACGCGATAAAAGAAAAATTAAGAGAAAGCTTAGAAGACATGGAACAGAAACACATAGGAAAAGACGAATTTGAGAACTGGTTTATTAGGGACAAAATAGAAGCAAACAGGGAGTTGGATCTTCTTAAAATAAAAAATTGCCCTCTAGAAGAAATCCATTCAAAAACAATACCAGTCTCTTGTTGTAAACGTGTTGCTGTTAATTTTTATGGATTTATAGAAGAACTAACCCCTGAATAATTAAAAACATTCGAAAAAACAATGGCAGAAGCATACTTGAAAATATTAAACATTATAGGCGATCCTGCGCCTCTAATAGTTCTGAGGTTAGCAAAGTCCCGTAACATCATAGAACAGGATTAAAACCGGTAAAAATAATTCAAGGCTATTCATTTAAATTTTCAAATCAAAAAGGAATCTGTTGGAGGTCAAAAAAACGGTAAAAGAAAAAGAAGAAAAACTAAGAAAACAGATAGAAGAGCTTGAAAAAGAGATTAAAGAACATTTAAAAGAATTGGCTGAAAAACAGGTTGAAACCTTCTTAAAAGAAGAGTTTGGCTATGGAAAAGAACGCACTTTAGAAGAAAAAGTTTTAACCCTTAAAAAAATACGAAAAATTCTTGAATACCACATAAAAAGAATGGAAGCAAACGACCCAATGAGAAAACTATTATACACCTAAAACAAACCGAAAAAAAAACCTAATTTAATTTAAAAAAAAGGAGATAAAAAAATAAAATATTCCCCGCGGATTGTTTGTTGCGGGTTAATTTCATCCATCAACTTCCGGCTAACACGACCTTAATCGTATTTTTGCCATCTGTTTCTGGCGATTTCACCCGCACGAACTTTGTTCTTGCGTAGCCACATAATTTTCCTCAAACTTTAGCGTCGTTAGATTTGCGCATTATCTTCCTTCGCTTCAGTTTTTAGAAAATTTTCCTAGGTTCAAGAACTTTTATCCACGGGGAATTATCTTTACGTTTCCCTTCTTAATAAAGTTATTTGTAAACGGTTTTGTTAACTTTTATTTAGGTGTATGAAAAGTTTTTCTTAAAATTTTACAGGAAATTGTTAAAATAAGCGCGAGATATTATTGAGGTATTACTTCCACGCCTTTAGTTATGCGCTTTTAGTTATTATAGTGATTAGGTGGTGTTGATTTTTGGGCAAGAATGACCATTATGATGATTTGGTGGTGAAATCTTCAGAAGAATCTAGGGTGTTTGAAAGGCTTCGAGCTCACGTAGATATAAATCTTGAAGGCCATTTAATTGATAGTTTTATTCTTCCTAAAGTTCTTGGTTTAATCTATGATCATGATGCTAACCTTAAGTTTTTGAATTTTCATGTTGGAGAGACGGAAAAGGATTATTCTCGGTGTACTATTAGAATTTTTGCAGAGAATGAAGAGAAGCTTTCGGAAATAATTAGTGAGTTGCAGGTTTTTGGTGCAGTGGTTAAAGGAGTGGAGGAAGATGTGGTTTTGGAATCTGCATCTGCTGATGGGGTTCTTCCTGATTCTTTTTACTCTACTACGCATCATGAGACTTTTATTCGTTTAGGAGGACATTGGCTTCTTGTTGAAAATCCTGAGATGGATAAGGCGATAGTTATTCGGGATGGGAGGGCTTTTACTGTGCCTATTTCTAAGGTTAAAAAGGGGGATATGGTTGTTACAGGGTCTAAGGGGATTAAGGTTGTTCCTCCTGAAAGGCCAAGAAGGCGGGAAATTTTTGAGTTCATGGCGTCTACTGCCAGTTCTGAAAAGCCGTCTACAACGTATGCAAGACTTATTGCTAAGGAGATCTTAGAGATCAAAAGGGGAAATGGTAAGATAGTGATCGTCGCCGGACCTGCGATTATACATTCAGGGGCTCGGGATACTTTAGCCGAGCTTATAAGGAAGGGTTATGTTGATGCTCTTCTTTCAGGAAATGCTTTAGCAGTACATGATGTAGAATATTCTCTTTTTGGAACTTCTTTAGGCATGAATTTAAAGAGTGTAGAGACTCATGAGGGGGGTCATAGGCATCATATGGCGGCGATTAATGAGGTAAGAAAAGCGGGATCGTTGAGAGAAGCTGTGGAGAAGAGCGTGTTGAAGAGCGGGGTTTTTTACGAGTGTATAAAAAGTGATGTACCTTATGTTTTAGCAGGGTCAATTCGAGATGATGGGCCTATCCCTGATGTGATTACCGATGTTGTAGAGGCGCAGGAGGCTATGCGTAAACATTTGAGAAATGCGGCGCTTGTGTTGATGATGGCTACTGCGCTTCATTCGATAGCTGTGGGAAACTTGTTGCCTTCGAAAGTGCGGACCATAGTTATTGATATAAGTCAGGCTACAGTGACAAAGCTTTTGGATAGGGGTACAATGCACGCTGTAGGGATTGTAACAGATATAGGCACCTTTTTGCCAACATTGCTATCTTTCATAAAAAGATTAGAAAAGGAAGAAAAAATGTAAGTGATTAGAAGGGAGGGGTTAGTTTTAGATTTTTTCCACGAATAATATTAAGCGTTTTTTATCCATCCTACAGACTTTTACTTTTGAACCTTCTTCAATAGGGTCTGAGAGGGTTTCACTTTTCCAAATTTCTCCACCAATTTTTATGAATCCTGAAGGGTTTAGGGTTTTTGTTACTGTCGCTGTTTTCCCTACGTAGTCTTCTGCGGCTTCAGGCTTTTCTTTAAGTAGCGAGGGCAGAAGTATGTAGGATTTTAGACCTATTCCGAATATGGCCCACATTATAGCTATCAAAATAGCTATTCTAAAGTATTTTGCCCAAAAATAGTATGTTAAGAATAAAATCGCTGTAATTGCGATTATGTCGTCCCAATTCAATATTAAGAAAGCTCGCAATTTTTTTTGATGCTTCATGCATTATCATCTTCTTGAGTTAGAAAGATAATAAAATATGCTTAAGTTTTTAGAAGAATAAAAATATTTTATAGGGATTAATATTGTTTAGTCCTTATAAAAGGTTGGAGAAATGAACATGGATTTGCCAAGGTCTGTAGTAAAAACGCCCTCAGCAGATATGGTGAAGCCTTTTAGGCAGGGTAAAGGTTTCAGTTTAAAAGAGTTAAGTGCGGTTAATTTATCGGTTAAAATGGCTAGAAAGTTCGGGTTAAGTGTTGATACTCGGCGGAGAACAGCCTATGAGGAGAATATTAGGGCTTTACAGGAGTTTACAGAGACCCTTAAAGTAGAGAAAGAAGTTGTGAAAAAAGGGAGAGTAAAGGCAAAGAAAGGAGCCGTTGAAAGGGAATTAAAGGAAGTAGCAGAGCTTGTTGAATTGAGCGGTGTGAAAGGTGTGGGAAAAGTCATGCTTGAAAAGCTTAGCAATGTAGGTATTACCTCTACAAAAGACCTTTTAGAAGGAGATTTGGACAAGATAGTGGAGGAAAGCGGTGTTTCTCGTGGTCGGTTAGAAAAAATCAGGGAAGCTGCTCAAGAGGCTGTTGAAGAAGCGCTAAAAAAGATGGAGGAAAGCTGATTCAGGTTTTAAGGCGTATCTTCGTGCCATTGAAGGAAGGCTCCACAATGAGGACATTTGGCCGCTTCTTCGGCTACTTTTTTATGACAGATTGAGCAGAAATTTACTGTTTTTACTTCACCATTTTCTATTATCTGTGCCTTAGATGCTTTTGCCACGACGGCTTTTTCTTCTTCTGATCTTTTTTTGAGGGTGTAAAAGCTTGAAATTATGAACCATGCAGCTAAAATGAGGAGGGGTATGGCAGCGATTATTCCGAAAGCGCTCATATGGTGGTATTCTAGTCTGTAACTTGCTTTATTATCACCGTTTTCATCGACATATGACACAAAGATTACATATTCTGAAGAGTCATTACATCCCCAAGAAATGCTTATGCTTTCTCCAGGTGAGCTTCCTATCGCGCTTTCTACAGCATAAGAAGTGGCGTCTATTTTACCGTTTTCTATGAAAGCTAGAAATGAAGATTCTTTCATTAGATGGATCTCAAAAGTATCTAGTGATAAAGCTTCGAGGTAGGCGTATAATCCTGTCCCTTTTATGAGGTATATTAGGTATCTTGCATCTTCTTCTCCTGCTTTGAGTTCTCGCTCCTCGCTTTTATTGACGTATGTGAGTTGTAGGATGGATCCTAAACTCAACAGTATCAAGATTAGTCCAATAATTAATCGTTTTTTTGTCTCTTGTATCATTTTTTCTCTCTTCTCTTTCTTAAAAATAAAAGTACTGAATATTAAAAGGGGAAGATAGGAATAACCCATTAGAAAAATGTTGATCGTTATTGGTTGTATTTGTTTATCCATTTATCAAAAAGTATTGAGACAGCATCCCAATCAATTTTTGTTCTCATATGTAGGGGGCTGGTCTCTTTTTCATCGAGGGATCTTAATTGGACGTATATGCGGACAAGGAGTGGGTGTTTTCCTGCGTTTTTTGCTTCTTTAAGAAAGTTTTCTACCTCTTCTATATCCTCCATTAGGTGGGAGTAGCAATCACCGTTATGGAGGTCTCGGCATAATATTTCTACATACATGCGTTCGTTCCATTCTTCTTTAAAGATTTCAAAGAATCTGTATGCATCTTCTATGTTTTCGATCTCTTTATCTAAACATGCTGCATAAGCTGTGAAGCCTGTTTTTTGCAACGCTTTAAGGAGCCATTTATCTTCTATAAAAGCTGATGCTTCGAGGGATTCCAAAAAATTTTCTTTTGCAAGATTTCCTATTGCTTCTATTATTTTAAGGGGAGTTTCGGTAGATCTTTCGCTGGGAATGACGCACAGAAGTTCTATAACGCCTACCAGAGGAAGTTTTTTCCCTTCCTCATCTAATGATCTATCTACGGTTATCAAAGAGAATCCGATGGTTTCACTCGTTTCTTTGTTTAATACCACGATGAGAATCTTGTTTTCAGAATCTTCTTCCATCTCTTCTTCGATATCGGAAAAACTATAGATATCATTGGTACATGGAGAAATTATTGGTTTTATTAGTTCTAATAGTTGTTTACCGTTGATCCTTATATCGAGATCCACCATTATTATTTAAACCTCCAGTAGGAGTATTTAGGTATAAATGTTCGTTAAAGCTATGAGTTGAAGCTATAAAAATCAAACCTTATAAAAAAGTAAATTAATTACTTTTTGTTTATTAATTAAAAGGATTTTAGAAGGTGATCCTTTGAGAGAAGTTAACGAGGAGAATATGGAGATTATTGGTCGTGGGACTTGGATCGATAAGGTTGCTTGGGAGACTATTGAGCGGAGGAAAGAGTTTATTGGGGAAAAGGGGGAATTTAGGGCTGAGAGTGGACTCGGTGCTTCGGGATTTCCTCATATTGGGAGTCTTGGTGATGCCGTGAGGGGATATGGGATAAAGCTTGCCTTTGAGGATAGGGGGTATAACGCGAAACTTATAGCGTTTTCTGATGATACGGATGGATTAAGAAAGATACCTAGCGGTTTGCCTGACTCTTTGAAAGATTATTTAGGTTTTCCTGTGACTTCTGTTCCAGATCCTTTTAAGTGTCATGACAGTTATGGGGAGCATATGAGTTCGCTTTTATTGGATGCTCTTGATAAGTCTGGGATAGAGTATGAGTTTGCTTCTGCTAAAAAGTTGTATGAAGCTGGGGTTTTCACAAGTCAGATTGAGAGGATTTTGAGTGAATGGAAAAAGGCGGGGAGGATAATAAGGGAGGAGACTGAACAGGAAAAGTATGTTGAGGTTCTTCCGTTTCATGCGGTTTGTTCTAATTGTGGGAGGATTTACACGACTAAAGCTTTGGAATTTTTGGCCAGTGAAAAGAAGGTGGCTTATGTTTGTGAGGGTTTAGAGATAAAGGGGAAGAAGTTAGAGGGTTGTGGAAATGAGGGTTTTGCGGATTATAGTAGGGGTGGAGGGAAGCTTAGTTGGAAGGTGGAGTTTGCGGCGAGGTGGGCTGCGTTAAAGATAGATTTTGAAGCTTATGGAAAGGATATAGCAGATAGTGTGAGGGTTAATGATCGGATAAGTAGGGAAATTCTTGGTTATGAACCACCGTATCATATAATGTATGAGATGTTTCTTGATAAGGGCGGTAAAAAGATTTCAAAGTCTTCGGGAAATGTTTTTACGCCGCAGGTATGGTTAAGGTATGGTTCTCCTCAATCATTGCTTCTTCTTTTGTTTAAGCGTTTTGAGGGTACGCGAGCGATTTCTGTGGATGATGTTCCTAAGTTTGAGGATGAGTTTGAGCATTTAGAGGATTTTTATTTTAGTGGAAAAAGGTTTTCTAATAGGGCTAAAGATGCCAAGTTGAGAGGGTTATATGAGTATTGTTGTTTGTTGAATCCTCCAAAAGAGCCGAGGATTCATGTGCCTTATAAAACGTTGGTTCATTTGATAAAAGTAGCTCCGAAGGATTTTGAGGAAAAGTTTTTGGCTGAAAAGTTGTTGGAGTATGATTATATTAAGAGAACGGATCAAATTAAAGAAATAAAGGAAAAAATTGAGCGATGTAGGAATTGGGTAGAAGATTTTGAGAGAAAAGCGGTAAAAAAGGAAAGGAGAGAGATTGAGATCTCTTTAAAGGAGATGAAAGCGTTAAAAGATGTGATTGAGGTTTTGGAAATAGAAAGGAGTGGAGAGAAGATACAGGAAGCGATATTTAAAATAGCGAAAAAACATGGGATAAAACCAAAAACTTTTTTCAAGTTATTATATTTCTTTATTTTAGGAGAACCCCAAGGGCCAAAACTCGGACCGTATATAGCGGAAATAGGAGCTTTAAAGATTTCAAAAATATTATCAGAAAAGATTAAAAAAGTCTAAAAGTCTAAATACATAAAGTCAATTAAAATTTAATGAGGAAAGAGAATATCAATCCGTATAATGGTAAGATTATTTAAATCATAAAATGTTAATATTAAATACTATACTGNTAATTTGTTAATGAATTAATAATATGTAAAAAGAATATTGTTGAAAGCCTAAGATTNCTAATAGGAGGTCGTGAAGGAANATAAGATCTCCTCTACAAATTTAAAGACATTTTGGATAGATGAGGGTACTAGNTTGAGCTATGAAAGTGAAGAACTTAAGGTGGTTCTTGAGGGGTTTGCACTAACTTCTTCTGATATAAAAGCGGTGGGTATTTATACTGTAGCTGGTCAAGTTTATGCTTCCATCGCTAAGGGGTTTGATGGAAGAGAAACCCTTGGAGCAGTAACCCAGGTTATGCAAGAACAAGGCTCAATGATTTTAGATGTTGCAGGAAATGTGGAGGAAGGACAGTTTCATGCAGGCGAACTAACACTATTTTTTGAAAAAGTAACAGAAGATGTTGTTTTAGCAATT
>JGI24422J19971_10001560_pt1 | contig 14057 bp, 10 predicted proteins | sample DeeMarSWOR152_54_FD_19971 | JGI IMG/M metagenome (IMG submission 19971) | reverse complement strand
GTTCCAAGGCCTTTTATGNGCAGTTTAACAACTTCTTGACTCATTAGACCTCCGATAATCGTTGATAAAGTGCTCACCGCGGGAGCAGGGAGGTGGAGGAGGTTCTTCTATTTCTCTTTGAGCCTCTCTTTCTTCACCCCAAGGCGTACATGCCTGTGCAACTACCTCTTGAGGGAGCAGGGGACTACACATTAAACAAGGTGTTTTACCCGGTATAACCACTTGAATCTGCCCCAAAAAACCATCCATTCCCCCGCTTACCATTGGTTTTTTTAATCTTACAGCTATTGCGTTTAACCAAAGCCTACCCTCGAAATTATCCAACGCAGAAACAAGAACATCAGCTTTTTTAAAAACATCTTCATCAAGCTCTTCTAATCTACGAGCATACCATTTAATTTTCACATCACGGTTCATAGAACGCAAACGATTAGCTACAATCTGAGCCTTCTTTTTTCCCACATCTTTCTCACGAAAAAGCAATTGACGATTAAGGTTAGAAAAAGCTACGGTGTCCATATCAACCAAAATAAGCTTCCCTACGCCAGATAAAGCTAAATTCACACCAATAAAACTCCCAATAGCCCCCACCCCTGCAACAAGCACCTTAGCCCTAGTAAGGTCTTCTTGATACCACCCAGCGACACGTTTTTGACGATCATATCTATCTTCCTCGAACAACAGAACCACCCTTCCTATTAAGATTTCTACCACTCCAAAGATTTTAAACATAATTTTATCACATCATCCCTTCAAAAATTTAACTAAAACTCAACTACGACCACCTAAAGAAAGTGGCTCAATTATCCGGTAAAATCCACTTCCTCCGGGAGCTATTATCCAATTTAATTCTCATTCATATTTGAGAAAAATAAATCGACAACTATTTACCAAAAGTTTTTAATAAAACACTATTTAACCTAAAAGGAAGAAGTTATTACAAAGGAAAGATTGTATTATATTGTTTGAATTTGTTTAAACAGGGGAAATGTAGCCTATGGAGCCTAAGTCCCCAGTCATGGAAAAAAGGCATACCCTAAAAGACAAAGACCCTAATAAAGAAACTAAAATACCAGAAAAAACGGAACTTATAAATGAATTTTCTAAAATCCATGAGAAAATATTGCTACTAGCTTTAAGAGAAGAAATTCAAAGAAAAACAGACCCAGAAAGCTTGAACAAGCAACTTTATGATTATACAACTTTTCTTAAGATCCAAAAAAATACTGTAAAACGAGTGTTAAACCAAATTCAGTCATGGTTCGATGAACGTGCTTTCATTCATAAACTTATGATAAATTTTGTTAAAAACCTTCAATACGAGCCTATAGAAACTGTTGTTAGTGAAAAATACGGGAAATTATTCCTTTTAAATGATTTTATCGAGTTTATTTCTAATGTTGATAAAAATAGAGAAAAGATCGTAGAGCTGCTTATATCTACTGCAGAACTTGAAAACGTAATAGAAAGTGCAAAAAGAGACCAAGAGAAAATGGAAAGTTACTTGGAAATCATCGAGTATGATGAAGAGAAAAAGGATTCATTAGTTGAACGCTTCCTGAAATTTTTTGTAAATGATAAACTCTCAGAAGCGAGATCAATCATTCAAAAACTAAAGGAAAATTATAAACACTTCATCAAAAAAACTACTTTTTAACTTTAAACGTATTTTCAGTTTTTTACTGTTTTTAGACGAAAGTATCTAGGCTTGTAAGGCCTAAAACTTCTGTAAAGCTTATACCTAAAGAGTCTAAAACTTGGCTGAAAGTTGTTTGTATGTGCTCCTTGTATTTTGGGACATCGATTTCATATTTGTTTGCTTGGCTTATAGGTACCACTGTTTGGGATCCTTTTACTTTCACAAAGTTTATTATATCGCCCCTCTTAATCGTTCTTCCTGATTGTTCTAAAAGCTTGGCTGCCTTCACATGCTGGGGGGTTGTTTTTACATACTCTGCTGGTGCTTTACTGAGCTGGACCGTGAAAGAGAGATCTTCATAGGAGTATTTTCCATTTTCGAGTTTCCGGTAACATTTTCTAACTATTTCCCTTATCTTTTCTTTTGCTTTTTCAAACTCCTCTATAGAAGTTACTTTTCCAAGTTCTTCGAGCATGGTATAAAAGGCTTCTCTTAAGAATTTCGGCGTGTTTCGCTTCTTACCCATAAGGCCTTTAACGTCCACATAACCATCTTCATGAACGCCTAAATAATTCTTTTTCCGCGCGCTTAATGCCACATATCGATAAACTTTATCTACCTCAAGATCCAACCCTAACTCTTTGCGACACCATTTAATCAAGCCATTAATTTGTTCAGTTGTGGGGTTTTCAATGAACAGCGAGTCAGTGTCACCGTAAAGAACCTTGATACCGATTTCTTCTGCTCTTTTTATTGTTTGAGTTATAGCGTATCTACCGATGGCGGTAGTGCTTTCAGCAACGGGAGGACAATAGAGAGGAAAAGTTTCCGCTCCGAAAACGCCATAACTTGCGTTTACAAAAACTTTTACCGAACGTTCTACCACAGAATAAAGTTCCCTTTGCGATTGCATCAACCCTTTATCCTTGGACTTAGGCTTGAACCAAAGAACCCTTATATCCCTTAGAAAGCCGATTATTAATGACATGATTCCATCATTTTTCTCGCAAACCCAATGGGAGGTATCTGGCACTTTTTCGTTTCTACAATCTGGATGGGAACAATTAACTGTCTCGTAAGAAAGATTATAGGTCTTGATTATGCTTGGATATAGGCTTGAAAAGTCTAAAACTTTAACGTCGAAATGTATACCTTCTTCGGGTTCTACCACTATGGCCCCCTTATACTTTTTGTCCTTAATTATGGCCTTTGTCACCGCAGAACCTTTTTCTTTTATATCTGCATAACGAGGTATCAGATAGTTTTTGCGCCTATGTTCATTATAAAAGAGGTTTTTTATCCAGATACTTACACCAAACCTTGTAACGTCTTCTATGGGTAATCTTGAGATTCTCATAAGGAGAACTATAAGTTTCATCACTAAGTCGCCGTCAAAGGTTGTAAGTCTTAATGTGATATCGCTGTCACGCCAACAGTAATGCGCTAATTCATAAGGTCCAAGCTTTGACACAAAATCTTCTATCTCAAGTTTTCCCTCACCAACCAAAGCTTTAGCCACAGCGTCTAAAGTTCCTTGCTTATACCTCCCCCCAAAAGCTGAATCTTTGATAGCATGGTTAATTAAAAAACGATATAAATCGACATGAACACCATTTCTGAGCGAAGCAGCATCTCTTCCCAAAATTATTGGAACATTTTCCTTGGAAATCTTAAGCTTAATAGCCCGGTTATAGAGATATTTAAGATCAAAATTATCGCCATTAAAAGTCAAAACAACAGGATAACTGTCCAAAACCTTAAAAACATATTCTATGAGCTTTTCTTCAGTATCCACAGGAACAACTTCAACGTGATCAGGAAAGCTTTCAGGCTTCTTTTCAGAAACTTCACTCTCTCTATCCAGCACAACTACTTCGTTCCTCCCCCTATTATCCACTATTGACACCGCTATAACTTCCTCCTCAGCAATAGTTGGATCAGGCATCCGATTCTCAACAGAAGCATAAACTTCTATATCAATAGCCACACGCTTTATGTCTGGGATAGGAGAGATAAAAAGTGGCATATACTCCTCCACAAGATCCAAATAACGAGACTCTAAACCCTTTTCTTTAAAAAGAAACATAAACTCTTCCAAAGCATCCTTATCACTGAAATCAAAACGCGAAACCCTATCCCCATCTATCTTAACAAAATGCCCCGGAACTATCCCCCGATCATAAATATAGTTTAAATAATACTTAATATGAGCCTCCCAAGCCCTAGGTACACAATTTCTGAGAGCCCGAACATCAAGAGGATTGCTCGTCACTATTTTCGTCATTCTAATCTCTTTATCCATAATCAAATCTTTTAAAGAAACATTTAACATATCCACTATTTTTCCATCATTCCGAGAGAGCTCTGGCTTTCTCCACAACTCTTCCGGGGACATATCAGTAAGAAAATAAGGCTTATGCCCCGTCCTATCAACCCACCTAAAAACATTCTCTTTCCCAATATCATAAAGAATTAAAGACGCTTTATTGTTCCTAACATCATAATAAACACCAAGCAATAAAAACACGTTTTTATCAGAAAATCCCTTGAAAACATCATTAGAAGATTCCATTTCAACAACGGATGATTCAAGCTCTAGCTGCTTTTCCGCCTTCCCTGCTCCTTTTAAAATCCACGAATCCAAAGTACAGCCCGCCATAACAAACCAACCCAAAAAAAGAAAGTACCATTAAAAAGTAAAAACGTTTTACATGTTTAAAAAAACTGATGTTACATATCAAAAAACTTAAACTCTAACGATTTCTTCTTATCATCAAGCCATCGAGCTTGTCCTTTTTTTACTAAGATCTCACAAACAGCTCTCAGCTCTTTTAAAGGCAGTGAACTCCAAGGTTCCCCTGCGTTACCAAGATCAAAAAGAGTTACCACCGTTTCACCACGGTTAAAAGCCCACTGATGGATCTCCTCAGCCCACTCCTCAAGAGCCATCCAATAAACCCTCAACCTCAGCCTCCCCGGATCCCACCAAATAGCCCTCTCACTAGACACCAAATAATCCCCAACATCCTGCATCTGAATAAGACTAAGATCTTTCTTACAAATCGGGTTTTTAAACGGAAACTTAGACCTCAAATGCATCAAATTAACCACATGCTTCACCATAACCCGACACAAATCAACCAAAAAATCCCCCCAATCAGTCAACCAACTCTCCAAATGCTCGGGTTTTTCAGGCGTTATATACATCCAAGGCTTATCAATCCAAGGAGGTAATATCTCTCTAAGAGCCTCAGAAACAAGCTTTTCTTCCCTTTCCTCCTCCACTACAACAGGAAGACGCTCCACTTCAACAGGCTCTTCAAAAACCTCTTCATCGATAGGAGGAGTCTCAACAATTTCTAAACTCCCCAGTTCAGCTTCCACCTCACTTAACAGCTCATCAAGCTCTCCAACCCCTTTCACCTCCCCCTCAACCGCCTCTTTTTCTTTCTTTTTAACCTTCTCTTCCTTCTCCTTCACTTTTTCCATACTAACTCGTTCCTTCCACAACCCTGTTAGAAAAATAAAGACTTACATATTGAATATACTAGGAATTAAAGATAATTACTTTTTTCAGAAATTCCTTTTTCCTATCTATTACTTGTTCAACTCCCTTTTTATGTTTTTCAATATCACACAACCTTTTATTTTCAATCACAACAATAATTTTTGAGAATACTAGTAGAGAAACAGTTAAACCTATCGTAAACCCCGTTTTGTTCTCAGAAAAAGCAATTGCTGGCTCAATTTTTACTTAAACTTTACATATTTGCTAATGAATTGCGGTAAATCGCTTTCTTTTAAGCCTAAAATCGCTTTTCTAGCCCGTTCAAAAGCGACCATAGGCAGTACTCCGTGATGAGCTAGAAGGTCGGTAGGTTGATAATACTGAGCAGATTCCTTGAAAAAAACCGAAACATTTGGCTCAAACTCTTCAACAGCTCTATTGTAAACAACGGCAAGCGTCACGCGGGGCAAAGTGTTAAGAGAAAAGGAAAAATCGCCAAACTTCTCACGCTTAGCTCCGATTAAAATTAAAGCCTTTTTAGCTATTTCCTCATCCCTCAAAATGTCTTCATCATATTCTAAAAAACGGTTTAGAATCCACTCTTCAACCTGAATCTTAAAAGCATTTTCATGCGATATACCGCCAGGCAAATGACGGAATTTAACCCACCCGTCCTCCTCCAAAACTGTCTCAAAAGATTCTGCATAATATGCAAGATAACTGATAAACGGGTTTTCATCCAACGTATAGTTAATTAAGTGATCGACTACTTTCCCACTATTTAGATCAATCGAATAGCCTAAAAAGTCTAAAGTTTCACCGCTAAACCCTAAACGATTTTTTAACGAACGTATCTGTTCTTTGAAATTACCCCACGAAAAAACGATCCGATCCCCTAATCGGACATCTGTTTCTTCTGCAAATTTTTCAGCTACTTCCTGCCACTTTTTTAATATTTCTGCCACGTCTCCTTCTGTTTTTTGTTGTTGGGGTGGGTTTCCGCTGTTTTTTTCTGTTTTTTTGGGTGGAGATCTGTTTTTTGTTTTTTTCTGTTTTGTTTTTTGCGTGTTTTTTTGGTGTTTCTTTTAAGGGGGGTTAAATAGGATTCCGCTTGTTTTAGCTTGTTGAATCTGTGTTTTTCTTGATCTCGTTGTTTTTATTGTTTTTTCTTCTGGTTTTTTTCTTTTTCTTTTTTTCAGTTTTTCCTTTTTTTATTCGTTTGAAAGCCTAATATATTCACTTTTACCCCCCTCTCCATAAAGTTTATATAAGGCATATATTATATGTTATATGTATTTAATATAATAAGGTAAGGAGAATGAAGATCGGTTATCAAGTGATAAGCTACAAATTCAGGTTGTATCCAACTGAACAGCAAGAAGAAAAGATGTTTGAAGTTCTTGATAGGTGTAGGTTTGTCTACAACAAAATGTTGGAAGGTTTGAACAAGCAGGGTAAACCGAATAGGTTAGGGTTGCAAAACTCCATTCCAGAGTTAAAAGAAAAGCATCCTGAGCTGAAAGAGGTTTATTCTAAAGTTCTCCAATATGAATCATACAGGTTGTTCTCAAACCTTAGAGGTTTGGCTGGGCTAAAGAAGAACGGTAAAAAAGTAGGGAGGCTTAGATTCAAAGGTAAAGGATGGTTCAAAACTTTTACGTATAACCAGAGCGGTTTCAAAATCATAGAAACGGGTAAGAGGCATGACTTGTTACATTTATCGAAAATTGGAGATATAAAAATCAGGATGCATAGAAAAGTAAAGGAAGGGAAAATAAAACAAGTAATTGTAAAGAGGTATCGTTCTGGTAAATGGTATGCTTTTATTTGTTGCGAACAGCCTATCTCCGATAAAAAAGAGATTGAAAAGGTAGTGGGAATTGATATGGGCATAATCCACTACGTTACTGATACTGAGGGAAGGCAAGTAGGACATCCTCTTTATTTGAATAAATCTTTGAAAAGTTTGAGAAGAAAACAACGAAAATTATCCAAGAAAAAGAAAGGTTCAAACAACTATAACAAGCAGAAGATAAAGGTTGCAAAAATCCATGAAAAAGTCAAAAATCAGAGGGATGACTTCTTACACAAACTATCAAGGTCTTATATTAACAATTGTGATTTAATAGCTATTGAAAAATTAGACGTAAACAGTTTGATGAGGATAAGCTATAATGCTCGGTATATAATGGATTCCTCTTGGAACAGATTTGCCCAATTTCTGTCTTACAAGGCTGAAAGAGCTGGCAAGACAGTTGTTAAAGTGAATCCGAGGGGGACATCACAAGAATGTTATAAATGCGGTAAAGAAGTGGAGAAAAGTTTGGCTGTAAGAACCCACAAATGTCCTTACTGTGGGTTAGAAATTGACAGGGACTACAACTCTTCGTTTGTAGTCTTGAAAAGAGGTTTAGAAGAAGTGTTAGGACAGGGACTGTCCGAATTTACGCCTGCGGAGACAGAACCTCTACCGAGAGAAATCTCAGCAAGTTCAGTCGTTGAATCAGGAAGCTCCCTGCGACAGCTGGGAGTAGTTCACTAATTTTTTAAAGGCGGCTTGAGTTTTTGAGAAAAAAAGAAATAGTGAACTACTCCTACCTACCCGCTACGCTTGTTAGGAAGGAGTTAAAAACGTGGTAAGAGAAGGATAAATGGATGAAGGATATGACTGGTTCTTTCATAAGCTTCCAAATTCTTGTTGCCATTCTTCGTATCCGAGGAGTTCTTCTGGGGCTACTGTGGGTTTTATTTTTTGAAGGGCTTTTTCGAAGTCTTCAATTGTAACGGGCCTAATTTTGGCTTCTTTATCCTTTAATAGACCGCTTTTATCCATTTCTCTTACAGGGTTCATGATCGCTTCTCGACACACTATTTCAATATCTGCCCCAGAAAACCCTTCAGTTATCTCTGCAAGAAGGTTAAAAACTACACTTTCATCTAATTCTACGTCCTTAGTATGGATCCTGAAAATCTGTTCTCTTGCCTCTTTTCCAGGTAGGGGAACCAGAATCCTCTTTTCAAATCTACGCCTAAAAGCAGGATCAATGGTCCACGGAACATTGGTAGTCCCTATTACGACTATCTGCTCGCTAACTTCAGTCGCTAATCCTTGCATTTCTTGCATTAATTGAAGTTTCACCCGCCTAATGGCGTCGTGTTCTGTCCCTCCCCTTGTGGTGGCTATGGCGTCAACTTCGTCGAAAAAGACTATTGAAGGCTGTTTTTTTCTTGAAAACTTGAAAAGTTCTCTTACAAGTTTTTCAGATTCCCCTAACCATTTTGAGACTAAAGTGGCGGCACTAACATTAAAAAAAGTAGCATCACATTCGGAAGCAACTGCTTTAGCTAAGAGGGTTTTACCGCACCCTGGTGGTCCAAATAATAGGACGCCTCTCCAAGGTTTACGAGCCCCTTTAAATAGATCAGGACGTAGCAGCGGAAGTATTATAGCTTCTCTTAAAGCTTGTTTAGCAGTTTCTAAATCGGCAACATCATCCCACTTTATCATAGGTCTTTCCGTGATTATAGCGTCTTGAATGGTGGCGCTTAACTCTCCTTTTTCCTCGCCTATTTCTCCTCCGGGCTTTTTCAGCTCTTTTCTAATCTCCCAAGCCCTGGCAAGGTATGTTTTAGCCTTTCTGTAGTAAGCCTCTTTTTGCTCAGGTGTTGGAGCCCATCTAATCATCTTGTTAAGAATTTCCACAGCCTTAATGTAATTGTCTAAAGCCGCTTTTTTCTGACCTTTCTTCTCATTTTCAATAGCTTTCTTAGCATAAGAAATGGCATACTGATAGAGTTCCTGCATTGCTGAAAGTTCTTTCTGACTGCTTTTAGACATTACTAGCCACCACATAAATTAATATGTAAAATAACATTAAAATTAGTTTCCCATCCCTAAAATAGGGAACAAAAAAGGAATTGATATAGAAAGATTTTCAGGAGAAGGAAAAAAGGGAGAAGTTTAAGACGCTTAAGACAAAAATTTTAAAAGAAGAGTTTAATCGGGTGTTGCGAAAAGGGAGGCACATGGTTTTAGTAAACATGACTTACGGGAACCCTATTTTCAACGCTTTTTGATCACTTTTATACCGCTTTTTCTCTCACAAGATAAGCGGTTGTCGTTCAGTTCAAGCAAAACCCTTTGTTGAATATGCTGGTTTCAAAGTTGTTAAATGTGAAAAGATTACGCAAAAAGGTTTTCCCTTAGAGATTATAAAGGCTTTAAAAATATGATGGATTAAAGATATTTTTAGAAACGGTAATCCTTAATATATTTTAAACAATACTAATATTATAAACATGGGTTTGGTGATCTTCATTGGTTTTCGGTAAGTTTGTTAATTGGTTGATGGGTGGTCGTAGTACTCGGGATTGGATTATTCGTCTTAGGTTGATAGAGCGTAGGATTGAGAGGCAACGCATGAAGTTGAAGAAGGATGAGAATAAGATGATGAAAGAGGTTAGGAGGGCTGTAGAACAGGGGGACATGGAAGCTGCAAAAGTTTTTGCTCAGGATGTTGTAAGGAGTAGGCGTTTTGCTTTGGGTTGTGCAAGGCTTAATTCTAGACTTAAGGGAATTATTGCTAAGATGGAGCACACGGATGCTGTTCAGAGTATAGTGAAGGATATGAAAGGTTTGGCTATATCTCTTAGGCAGCTTAACCGTTCGCTTAGAGTTCCTCAACTAGGTCGATATGTTGAACAGCTGGAAGAGGGTCTTACTGGTATTGAGGTTTCAACGGAAACGATTGATGAAGAACTTGAAGGAGCTTTAAGTTCTGATATTGACGAAGAGGAAGTTACCAGGATTCTTGGGGAAGCAGGGGCGGTTGTAAGCGTGACTACGGAGCATGGTCTTCCTACCCCATCAGCAAAGGAGAAAGAGATTAAGGAAGAATTAGAACGTTTACGCGAAGAGGAGAGTTAAAGCTTTAATAAGATTCTTTTGTTAACCTCTTTTTTCCTTATACATTGTAGGGGATATTAGGCATAACTTAACACTTTTTAGGGTTTATTTGGGTTTTATAGGAGTTGTTAGGTTTTGGAGATAGGAAGGCCTTTATGCCAGATACTTCCACCACTCGTTGAGAGTTTAGATAGATTGGATCGAGTGGAAGAGCGTCTTCGTCCTTCTTTTGTTGAAGCGTTATTTCATGCCTACAAAGTTACCGGAGAGGAACGGGTTAAAGCAAGAATGCAAGATGTATTGTTTGGGCTTTTGACATTGCAGGAAGCGGATGGAAGCTTCTTTGTAGAAGAAGAGGATGATTTAGAGCTTTTTTCTGCTCTTTCCTTAAGGGCTTTATTTTATGTAAAGGAAGTTGTGGAGGTTCAAAAAGAAGTTTTTGAAAGCGTTTCAGAGTTTTTCCGTAAAGAAGGAAAGGATTGGCCGGCAGTTATGGGTTTATCTTTTTCTTATCTTTTAACAGAAAAAGAAGAGGATTTGGCTATAGCTCAGAAAATCACGGAAGGATTGGAGGGGGAGAGTAAGGTTAGGGGTCTATGCGCCCTCTATGTTGTAACTCAGGAGAAAGAACTTTTAGAAAAAGCTTATAGTTCGCTCGCTTCGCTTAATAAGAGAGATAATGAGGAGGCTTTTAAAGATTTAAACGTGGAGTTAGACATTATTTTGTGGGATATTAGTGGTTTTGATCCGAAATTTTATCCTTCAGAGATTGTTTCAAGGAATGAGATAGCGAAAAGAATGGAAGTTAAGGAGGAGGTTGAGTGGTTAAGGTGGGGTTTTGGAGCGGTAGAGGGGGAACTTCTGGTTGGTGAAGGATCGGATAATTATTGGGCGAAACTGCTTGAGGAAAGGAGGTATCTTGTAAAAGCTCCTTTAAAGCCGAGGTATACGCCGTTAAAAGATGCTTTGCTTTTAGGTAAAAAGTTTAAAGCAAAGAAGGGTGTAGGGTGTAAAGGGGCCCTTTTCATAGGAAGGGTTGCGGAAAAGGGTTTGAAAACAAGCGATGTTGGAGAGATAGAGGAGATTTATGCAAAGTCTGTTGTTATTAACGCCTTGTTTCCGTTTGTTGTTTTTATTTGCGGTCACAGAGGTTCTGGTAAGAGTTATACTATGGGGGTTTTGGCTGAAGAGTTGGCGCGGTCGAATTTGGGTATAGGTATCATAGTAATTGATCCTTTGGGCGTTTTTTATTCTATGAAACACCCTAATGTTGAATCAAAAGAAGTCGAAATTCTTAAAAAGTGGGGTATGAGACCTAAGGGTTATCCTAATACTAGGGTGTATGTGCCGATAGAGCTTGCTTCTGATTTTCCTCCTGAAAGTTGGGATGTTAGATTTTCAATATCTGCTTCTGAGCTTTCAGTTGATGACTGGTGCCACGCTTTTGGAATTGATAGGTTTGCACCCCAAGGGCTGCTCATATCTCAAGCCATAGATAAGGTGAAGAAGGGTTATATTGCTGAAATTGAAGAAGGTGAACAAGTAGAGGTTGAAGGGAAGGAGAACTTCACTATTGATGACTTAACAAAGTGTATTGAAAGGGATATCGATATATCGTCAAAGTCTGTGGGATTTTCAAAGACTACGCAGAGAGCGGCGGTTGCAAGGCTTAATTCTGCGAAAAAGTGGGGTGTTTTAAGCGAAGTGGGGACGCCTTTAACAGAGTTGAGCGTTCCAAATCAAGTGACGGTTATTGATGTCAGTCATCCAAGGTTAGGGGAGGGATTGCGCGCACTTTTTGTGGGTATACTAGCGCGTAAAATCCTTAGAGAGAGGACAAAAGCTGCAAGGTATGAGGAAACAGAAGAAATGTTAATAGAGGTGGGGAAAGAAGCCCAAGAGATGAGAAAAGAGGAAATACCATTTACTTGGCTTGCGATAGATGAAGCACACCTTCTTGTACCTTCAAGAAAGGAAACAGCAGCAAGTATACCTATAGTTGAATATGCGAAACAGGGACGGAAACCGGGTTGCGCCTTACTAGTTTGCACCCAACAACCAAGTGCAACAGATCCGAGGGTTTTATCCCAAGCGGATTTAATGATTGTACACACTCTCACCTATGAAGATGATGTGAAAGCGTATATAAGACGTGCGCCTTCCCCTATACCTGATGAGTTAAAAAGCGCAGATTTTGTAAGAAGGCTTCCGGTAGGGGTTGCCATAGTTTCTGATAAGGAGTCGGATAGGGGGATTGTTGTAGCGATAAGGGCTAGGTCTTCTATGCATGCTGGGAGAGAAGCCAGGCCGAAGATGGAGGAAAAACCTGAACCATCACCCGTTGAAGAGGTCCTGGAACTTGTTTCCGAAGTTCTAGAGGAAGAGGGTGTGGGCGATGTTGGTGTCGAAGCTCCTACACCTCCTAGTGAAGTAAAGGTTACAGCGGAGGATGAAAAGGAGGGTTTGAGAGGGATTTCAACTATATCTCCGAGTGATGTGCCGAGAAGTCTTCTTAAAGATTTTTTGAAACGTAAACTTTTGTATCCTCATTTTACCGACGCCTTGGCGAAAAGTAAGGATGGTCGGGTTCTGCCTTATGAAGTTTCCTCGATAAAATTAGGTTTAACAGGGGCAAATAGTGCGTCTATCGTTATTTCACGCATTAGGGATGTTGGGTGGAAAATAGTTAAGATCCAGGAAAGTGATAAGTTTCCTGCGGTTATTTTTGACAGAGGAGGGATGAAGCTTGGGTTGGTAATGGCCCTTGTAGAGGATGGCCTTGAAATCGTATTTACGATAAGCCCTCCGAATCTTTCTGTCCTTTCTGAATTAAAAAGGGCGATTGAAGGACGAACATGAAAAAATAGAAACCCTTTTTAGTTACAGCTATCTTTAATACATAAAAGAAAAATAATCCTTAAGACTAATAAAAAAAATAGTTTAAGTGATTGTTGTTTATCTTCAATATTTTTTAGATGGAGATTTTAATAATGGGCATTAGGAATTTTCTCTTTGGGGATAAACGAAGAAAACCATCAGAAACCATAGCTAAGCTTAGGGCAGTGATCAATCGCTATGAACTGAAATCAAGGGCCATAAGGCGTAAAGCAGATGAGCAACGTTCGTTAGCTATAGAAATGGTTCGTGATGGCAATAAGATGGGAGCAAAAAAATCTTTATTGAGGAGACAACTTTACCTTAAGAAGCTTGAAAGTACAGAGAATAAAATCCTTAACATTAATCGTGTTATAGAGACCATTGAAACTGTGAAAGATAATATTGAGCTTAGTGGCGCTCTTAGAGAGGCAGACGTCGTTATAAATGAGGGTTTGAGGGAAGTGGGACCGGAAGTAACAGAGGAACTTATGGTACGTCTTGAAGAGGGGATGGAAAGGGCTGCTATGGCTGATGAAGCCCTTTCTGATGTTACTTCTGCCGAAGCAGAACTTGATCTAGAAATAGAAGAATCTATTGATGCAGAAATCGCCGCTATGGAACGCCAACTCTTGGGAGCAGAAGGAGTAACTACTGAACCCGCATCCAGAACCTCTGCAGAAAAACCAAAAGAAACCCGTGTAGCAGACAAAGAAAAACTGGAAGCAGAAGAATCAGAAATAGAAAAGGAGATAAAACTTCTGAAAAAGCAATTAGAAACATCCTCCCAATAAAAACTTAAACAAAAAACTGTAAACTTCAAAAACGCTAAATAAAAGTCGAAAACACTTTTTTATTTTTATACTGTAAGAAGATCCCTTTACGCAAGAGAGGGAATGAATTGCTATAGATGTCTATTAGCAGAGTTTTTATATGAACCCAGAAGCGATCAGTGCGATAAACATTTTGTTTGCTACTTTTCTTTTAACTTATTCAGCGAGAAGTCCCCTTGTGCAAGGGAGGGGGGTGAATCGCGGTGTTTATAAAAGTTTTCAAGAAAAGAAGAGTAAGATGCAGCAGCTAAACCAGAAGATAAGATCAAGCTCAGGATACTCCTTTCAAAGGGGAAG
>JGI24422J19971_10001558_pt1 | contig 14058 bp, 11 predicted proteins | sample DeeMarSWOR152_54_FD_19971 | JGI IMG/M metagenome (IMG submission 19971) | reverse complement strand
CCAAAACTCCCCCAACTAACCTCACGCGCCTCAGCCAACGCCTGCTCAAACGCCTTCTCATCAGCTTGAAGCAAACTCTGAACCTTATCTCTCCAAGACTGCGACATAGTGGAATACACGCTTTGAAAGTGTGGAACGAATATTACTTCCGCGGCTTGCCAACTATAAAAGTGTAATGCGCGCGATTTGCACTTTACCGACCCAGTCGAAAATCTCCCGCAACTCTCTCCATTTTTCTGTGCCCCGTGAGGGGGGCGCTCTGGCAGAAGCGCCATGCGTCTATTATTATTGGAGTCAGATATGTTTTTATAGCATTCACAGGTGCAATAATTACACCCGTGTACCACGGCACACGGTTGGGGCTATTATGGTTAACGATTTCTTTCTAGGGTTTGCAGGACATGCACATACTAGAAACGATTTGGAAGCCGACCCGACCAAGGATACGCAGTTGAGAAAGGAGAACAGCGTTGAGGAAGCACAAGGGCTGACTGAAAGAGTTCTGGACAAGATTGAAAATGACATTTCTCAGACTGGACACCATCTGAGAGACGTGAAACTGCTGATTCTTTACTCTAGTTACAGAGGCGAAACTGAAGACAAAGATAAACTCATCTGTGAGGGCGTTCTGGGAGCCGTAGAGAGAGGATTTAGAGGAAAAAACGCGGCTGAACAACTTTGTTTAATTGGGCATACAACAGGCGGAGAACTAGAAAACGAAGACCTCGTGCTAAAGGAGATTTCGGGAATAGGCTACAATGGCTTGTCTCTCTTAGCGTTGGCCACAAACCTTCCGATAGGCGTGGGACGAACTTGGGGTCTTCGAACTCCAAAGGAAGCCGGAGATCAAGGCAGGGAAATGGCCCGTGACGCATGGGTCAACTTTAGTCAGCAGGCAGCCAGCAAAGAACATCTTCGCATGGGAAAGACTATGCTTGTGCTGACTCAGGGTTCGAAGGTTGACACTCCAGGCTATGAGCATTTCTTGGCAGAGGGAATTGCGAACTTCATGGGCAGCACACGCGAGGCAAGAATAATGAATGTAATAGGAGGAAGCAGCGGGGATGGAGTAATTGCCCAGCATTTTCATCAATTCTATGGAAGGTTGAAAGAGCATTTGCAACCAAAAATCCTCGATGGAGAAGCAGTATGTGCTTTAATTCCAAACGTGCGCGAGACCTCTATAGGTCTGGATATTAATGCTATTACAAAAATCGGAAAAGAACACACATTTCACTTTGATAGCGAGAAGGAACCTCACTTCAAATACGTCAAACGCATCGGCAGAGAAGACCCCGTCGTTAAATTTGCCGAAGTTATTTCGGAAAACGAAATTAAAATGGCAAAGGAAAAAGGGCTTCCGACACCTAACAAAAAAGCAATTCAAGCGGCAATTCTGGAAGCTGTCCAACTTTCCGGAGACCAGAAAAGGTTACTGATATTCAACCCAGTCTCAGCCAGATACGCCTTTGCTTTTCCTTTTGGCAACTATACTTGTGTCGCGGGCATGCGGATGGTCGGAGATGATATTGAGCTCATGTTCCCAATCAGAAGTTTCACGCCTGAGATGCCGGGTTATATCATGATGGGAGACCATGGAAAAGTGCAAAAAGGAGCCCGCCAAGTCTTTGACATGCTGAGGGGCGACCAAGGCTTCAACAAAACTGACGCCACATTACTGATTTCCTGCATCAACAGAAGGCTCGTAGAACTGATGGCGGGCTGCAGATCAGGAACCGAGGCTGAGATACTCAAAGAAGGGCTTGCATCATCACAGGCGATAGGGTTCCTGGCATACGGCGAAATGTCATTCACCAATCTTATGCAAGAACCATACACTTACGGCTTCACCTGCTGGGGCATGACGCTTCGCTCTGTAGCTGGAAAAGAAGACACATTGCAGGAGACAAAGAGTGCAGCGGCAGAAAAAGAGACGGTTCAGGCTCCACTTGTTTTCAAGTTCAAGACTGAAACCGCACGTTTGGTTTTTGACCATTTGATTAATGCTTTTATCGACGACTACATGAAGCGAAGGCTATTCATCGAGGAAGCTGGCTGGAGAAGCCTAGTGCAAATAGCCAAGAATGCACACGTTTCTTTCAGAAGCGTGTACGGCGATGGAAGGCGACGCGGATCAGCCATATCTGAGCTTGAAAGGCGTGGACTCATAGAAATCCGAATCTTCACAGGCAAGCGAGGACGCGGTGGAAGAATTACTAAAGCAAGAATACCATACGAGAGAGAAACAATGAAAAGATACGTTGATGCCCGTGTTGCCAGTAGCCGATAAAAATAGATAAGCCTGTTTTGAACAGAATTCAGCCAAATCTGTCCGCATTCTTGGTTTTTAGCTGTTTAACTAAAGTTTCAGTCATAACGATTGAGATGTTCCACAAATTAGGCGCTTTCTCTACTTTTGCTCCGCAAATTGAGCGTGGATTCGCGTGAAAAATACCTACCTATTTTTACCATTACAGTAGTGGTTCGAAGAAAAAAGGAGGAGGTAGAAAATGAAAAAAATCTTGATGTTGGCAACCGCTCTACTAATTGTATGCATGATGTTTATAGTTCCAACGAAGGCAAAGACCGAGGAGCCGTACAGCGCTCACATTGAAAGTGCCTTGATTGATCCAGGCAAGCAATGGGTTAGTGAGGATGGCATCCTACACATTCGGGACTCTTACTGGGTGGGCACAGAAGTAGGAACCTTAGGCAGCAGCACTCTTGAGGACTGGTTATCTTTCAACATCAATTTGGCAACTGGCAAAGGAACCCTTAGCGGATATTGGTTATTAACCTTCGAGGGACGCGGCACAATTTCGGGAAGCGCAACAGGCAAGATCTCGATGGGATATCTAATCAGCGGAATGTTCATAGGTACACATGCCACGGGAGAATTCGAAGGTGTTCAGAAAAAGGGGTTGCTCGATGGAATGCTATTAGACCCAAACCATGCTGTGATGGAAGCTGTAGGCACAACTTACTATCCATAAAAACAATGGGCCTCAAATGCTATGAAACCAAGAACCCCTTTTTACCAAATTTATGTATCGATCGAATAATGCGCGCGCTATTTTTTCACTCTCGCTTTTTCTGAATGCAACCCTGAGAGAACATTCATAGGAACATGAAAAGGTTCAAAACTGAAACGCGCGCGCTCTTGAGTCATCACATAAGCTTAGGAGTCCCACGTCGTCTCGATTTTAGCGCATCTAGAGTTGTTCTTTGACTACTGTGGGATTCCATATCTTCCTGTAACTGGATCTCTAAAGACAATTAATTCAGGCGGATAGAAAGTGAATAGCACGAAAGCAATTCCCAGCAGAACTAGCAAAACAAGAGATATTCTGTTGAAGCCTGCTGAAAGCTTCTTGTACGTCAGTAGCTTGTAGCTTAACAATTGCCCAATTATGACCGCCAAAATGAAAGTGGCAATGTCCAATAGAAAGATGCTCTCTCCTGTGATTGCAGTGTAAAAGTAAAAGGCAACTGGGATAATGGCTATCGCCAGATAAATACCAGCAGTCTTCGCCAAGACAAAGTTGTTGGTCATTTTCTTCCTAAGCGTCGTGTATTCAATGAACATGAATAGTAGAGCAGGCCAGAATACAAGCTTCAAGTGTTCCCATACACTCTCATTCACCGCGGAAAATGCACCGACTACTGGATTGCCACCTGACAATTCAAAGGTGAAGTGAAGCATGCTTCCAAGAACAATTATGAAAACCATGCCAACCAATTCGTAAAAAAACATGGATCGGCTGTTGACCTGACTCACGGTTTCCACAGTCATCATCGTCTCAATCTTGAGACTAGAACTGACACAGCCAACGAGATGGCAACAAGGACAGCACTGATTTCAGTTAACATAACAATGTTTTGGTTTCCACTCTGCTTCACTGCAATACCCAACAATGCCCAGATGATCACTAGCCCATAAGCGACATCTTTTCTCGTGGCTACAACAAGTAGCGCAATAAGCAACGCGACGACTATCACCAAAGTTGCCCACGTTTCTTGACTTATTCCAAAACCATCCCAATTCACAGAAACCAAAGTAACAGACACATCAGCAATAGTGGCGATAGTTATCCAACCCAAGTAGACGCTGAAAGGCACATGGACAGCCAGCTTCTCGCCTAATGCAACCTTCGACTTACCGATGCCAAGGCGTAAGTAAATCGCAATCAAAGTTGCAAGAAGCATGAACATGACAACAACAGACAAACTGAGATACTCATATTGCCAAAGGAAAAGCCAAACAATATTCAATAGGCTGCTCAGAACAAAAAGCCAACCAATTCTCTCATGAAAGTCTTTTTCTGCCTGACTTCTCAACGCCTGGTAGACTACAAAGATTCCTAATAAGACGTAGATAATGCCCCAGATGGAAAACACATAACCCGCCGGCGTAACAAGAGTCGGGTTTGCATCCGAGATATCTGCTGTAAGCTTACCGCCAAGAATCGTAGTGCTACCTGCAAGACTGTTCACCACAACAGTCAAGGCAAAAGCCAATACATTCATCCATTTCAAGACTACGGAATTTGATGCCACCATCTGCATCCTCCGCGAGTTACGTCCTTCTATCTATTATATAAAAACATCGAAATCCTGAACCACTACGTTGCGAATGAAATGTGCGCTTTTGAAATAGCGTATATCACAGCCAAGACCACAATAGGCAATCAATCTCCACGACTTGGCACCCAATATCGCGCGTGCGATTGTCGCAGGAGCCTTAAAAACCACAACGATAGATACCTTTACCGGTAACGTTATCGGTCTATGCAGACTGCGGCAGACAATGGCGAACAAACAATGAACACGCAGTTCGATGTGCCAGAGAAGATCCGAGTTTCAGTAGGCTCTGCCATAGTACTCGGACTGCTAAAAGGCAAGTTAGACGCGCCGCCCACGACCGTCTACATGCTCACATACCGCGAAGGAAAATGCCTAGCAAACTGCGGCTTCTGCCCCCAAGCCAGAACAAGCTCAAGCCGAGCCGACATGCTAGCACGCGTAACATGGCCACCCTTCCCAACCAAACAAGTCACAGAAAAAATAGCATCATCAGCAGAGAAAGGCAAAGTAAAACGCGTGTGCATCCAGGCATTAAACTACCCCACAGTCCACAAAGACCTAACCAACCTAACAAAACTGATCCATTCAAACTCAAACGTGCCCATCTCCCTATCCTGCCCACCCTTCGCTAAAGCCCAATTCAAAGAATTAGCCGAAGCAGGCGCAGACCGCATCAGCATAGCCCTTGACGCAGCCACAGAACAACTCTTCAACAAAGTCAAAGGCACCCAAACAAAAAGCCCCTACCAATGGAAACAACAACACCAAGCCCTAAAAGAAGCACTAGAAGTCTTCGGCAAAAACCGAGTCTACACACACCTCATCGTCGGCTTAGGAGAAACAGAAAAAGAAATAGTCGAATCCATCCAACAATGCATGGATTCAGGCATCTACCCAAGCCTCTTCGCATTCACACCCATCCAAGGCACAACACTAGAAAACATGCCTCAACCATCACTAAAAGCCTACAGACGCATCCAACTGGCACGACACCTCATAATCCACCGAAAAACACGCATCGAAAACATGAAATTCGACAACAAACAGCGAATAACAGACTTCGGCATAATCAAAACCCAACTACACCAAGTCATTCAAGAAGGCACTCCGTTCTGCACATCAGGATGCCCAGAATGCAACCGCCCATACTACAACGAAAGACCAGGCGGACCAATCTACAACTACCCNAGACAACCATTACCGGACGAAATAAACGAAATAATGAAACAACTAAACGAAGGATAGCGAATTGGACACATGGTACCTAATAGACGCCCAAACCCAAGGCAGCATCATCAACTTAAGATTCCTTAACCCCACAACAAACGAACTTAAGGAGATCAAGGACAGCTCCTACAAACCCTACTTCTATCTTCCACACCCACTGAGCCCAGCAGACCAAGAAAACATACGCAGCCTCAGCGCCGAAACCCAAATCATCAAAAAGATCGACCTGTACACAAACCAGCCCAAAGAAGTAGCCAAAATCACAGTTTACAAACCCGACTTCCTAAAGAAAGCCACACGANNNTTCGAAAACGCNTGGGAAACCGAAATCGAATTCAACCACAGCTACGCCTACGACCACGGCTTAATCTTCGGCACACAACACACGCTAACCGGAGAAAACCACTTCACACCCCAACTGAACATCCCCGACCAGCTGAAACCCAAATTCAACCAAATCTTCTCAAGCATCAAAGACACCGACCCACTCAAATACACCCAACTCGAACGCTGGTTCGCAGCGCTCAACCAACCCATCCCCCAAATCAAACCAAACACACTAGGCATAAACGAAGAACCAGACCCTGACAAATACTTCACTGCATTCACGCTGACAAGAATAGCCAACCTACCCATTCCATTCACGTACGCCACCCGAGGCGTAAGCGCATGGCTCAAATCAATAATCCACGACTACCTCAGAAGACACAACATCCTCATACCCACATCAGCCGAACTACGCAGAGGCTTAGAAACCCACGTAGTACCCGGCGCCCTAACCATCACACCCAAAAGCGGAGTATACTTCAACACCGTAGTAACCGACTTCGAAAGCCTATACCCAAGCTGCATCGACACCTACAACCTATCCTACGAAACAGTAGACTGCCCACACGAAGAATGCAAAACCAACACAGTCACCGAAGCCGGACACCACATATGCACAAAAAGAAGAGGATTCCTAGCAGCCCTCATCGGCGCCCTCAAAGACCTACGCATCCACTGGTTCAAACCACTCACAAAAAACACCTCACTCTCAGAAACCGAACGCCACCAAGCCGAAATCACCGCCAAACTACTCAAACTCCTAACCGTATCCAGCTACGGCGTCACAGTACGAATCCACGGCTTAGCCTGCCCCCCACTCGCCGAATCAATCACAGGCTACGGACGCTGGGCACTCCAAACCGCCTGGAACACAGCTGAGCAGCAGGGACTACACCCAGTCTACGGCGACACAGACTCACTCTTCCTAGAAAACGCACCAATGAACAAAGTGGAAAACCTCACAAAAACAATCAAACAACAACTACGCCTAGACCTAGCAGTCGAAAAACGCTACTCCGTCTGCGTACTATCAGCAGCCAAAAAAGCCTACTTCGGCATACTACCAGACGGCACACCAGACCTCAAAGGCTTAACAGCCATAAAATCAAACGCACCCAACTATATCCAAAACGTCTTCAAAAACTGCGTCAAACAACTCAGCACAGTCAACAACGCCAAAGAATACGAACAAGCAAAAACCAAGATAATCACTGTCGTAGAAAACGCCATCAAAAACCTACAAGACCGAAAATTCGAACTCAAAAACATGATTTTCTCAGTGAAACTCTACCACGACCCAAAAGAAAAAATAGCATCCAGAGTTCTGCCCCAACCATACCAATGCGCCAAACAACTCATCGACTCAGGCAAACAAGTGAAAGCCGGAGACACAGTCAACTTCATCAAAGTCAAACCCTTCGCATACAAAGGAAGAGAATTCACAGTAAAACCAGCTGACCAAGTCAGGAACATCCCAGATGTCAACGTGGAAGACTACACACGCAACCTAACAACCGCCTTGAACCAAACATTCAAACCCATGGCAATAACCTTCAAAACGGAAACTGAAAGAAAAATAACCGACTGGCTCGCAGATCGAAGCTAAACTCACTTTCACACTAGCAACATACTGTATTTATATGAAGAACGCCTAAGAGAGAGGAAACGCGCCACAATCATAACCGCAAACATCGGAGCACTTGACAAAAATGCTTGACAAAGCAATCATCTACGAAGACACCTACGGAGAAAAACACGAAGTCGAACTCCCCCTAACCTCAAAAATAGATCCCGAAGAAACCATGAAAAAACTTGGTCTGCCTTCCTACGTCGACCTAAGCTATTATCCCATGAAATGCGCAGTTGCCACATTATGGGCAGCTCTCAACGCACCTGAACTCCACACATGGCACCCCCAAGCCTTCGAAAAAAAAGTAAGCAAAAAACCAATCCGAGTCCTATTATTCGGCGGAGCCGCCGTCAAAATCCACTGCGAACACGCCAACGGCAACGGTCCACTCGCAAGAGCCATAAAAGACACAGACTACATCGTTCCCAAAAAACAAGGAGCAGACTTCTGCAAACTCCTCTTAAACATGGATAACGCCTTTGGCACATGCTACAAAGCATTCAGAACAAAAAGCGACAAAATCTTCAACGCCATGAGACAAGGACACAGATACAGAATCAGAACAATCAACGGCGTAACTAGCCAGGGAACTCCCACAGTAACCGTGCTCGACATATTCTGCGACTCCATAAGCCTAAGACACGAAATCGACATCAAAGACACATTTGAAAAACAACAAGAAAANCTCTACACAATCGGCTTAGAAAACCTAATCATGTCCAAAGCCCAATTCATAATGGACTTCCCAAAAGAAAGACTCGAAGACCTCAAGAAAAGCCAAGCCGACTACAGAATTCTACCATACGCCCACTACGCATCAGACATGCTCATCCTCGGAATGGAAGACAAAGACGTAAAAGACGTCTGCACAATCTTCCTAGATCACCCTCTCGGAAACAAGAACGACGAAATCAGCGCAACCAAGATGCGAAAAAATCTGGAGAAAGACAAGAAGCTGGCTCTGACGGTAACACTGAACCTTCGAAACCTCGCAGAAAGACCGGAAACACTCAAAAAATGGATGACAAAGAATGAAATCAGCACCGTCGTGGACAGGATACAGTCACTACTGCAAGCTCTGCCCAAGATTGACAAAACATGGGACAAGCCCTGGTGGAACACAGCTGTCGAAACACCGAAAATCGATTAGCGCTATTTTCTCCTTATCAATCGACCAATGGCCTTGTAAGCCTCTTTCCTAGACAGACCCACTCTTGAAAGCGGCAAATCCACAGTCTTCTCCTTCGAAGACAATCTGAGAAAGGACTCACGATTCGAAGCAATATATACAACGACATCTGTAAAATCAGCCCACCTACCCTGAGTTGACAATTTCCCTCCCTTCAAAATTTCAAATCCCTTATCGCTCAAAGTCAAAACCATGTGGTAACGCGATTTATAGATTGAATAACCCAGAATTGCTGAAAACGCGAACAAGAGCACAATCGAGAGAGGATTCGCCGCCGGCGCTTCAACAAAAAACCCCAACGAAATGAGCAGAAGAGTACCGAAGAAAAACACGATGGCAAACGACTTCAAATAATCCGGCACGTCAAAAGCCTCAAACCTAGCTTCCGTCAACTTCAAATGCTTCTTCAGACCCCTCCCAAGAACGTTCTCTGAGAAAACCTGATCCTTTGACGCTAGACTGGACGCAACCACGCCCACCTTATTGTCCGCGAGACTTTTCACAGCGTCTTTCACAGTTCTCTGAAAAGGCTGGCTCTGCACCAGCTCGATGAAAATCCAGTCGTCTGAACCAAACTTGTTCTTACACGACACTATAAGTTTCCTCAGAAACTTAACATCGATGTCATTCGACGTGTAAACTAGAAAGTGGATCTTGTACTTCGGCGTCACAAAAGCCGAGAATATTCTGGAGAGCAGGAATCCCTTTTCTTCCAAGCCCCCAAACGCGTAAACTGGAACCGTAATATCGCCTATTGCGTAGTCTCTGCGGATTTCCTTGAAATTAGCAAGCCACCTCAGGTTTCCCTTAGCCAGCTGCTCCTCCACAATGTCTGTTATGAAACTCAGCTCATACATGATCCAAAACACCCACAGGTCAACGTTGAAAAAAGAAAAAACGGGGGAGTATATTTAAGGCTATTCTGGCGGTATGCTCAGATAGAGAGTTCGCATGTCGACGCCTTTAGTTGTGTTTCTGTACATGTGGTAGACATACAGCAGAATTCCAACCAAGATGCAGCCCCAGAAGCCAGCGGCACTCCACAAGTCACCAGTTGAGGCACCGCTTGTAAAGAACGACCAGATGTAAGGCGACTCTTTTATGAAGACGTACAAGCAGAAGGCTGAAGCCACTGTTGCAAAGAACCCTAATCCCACAACAGTTCCTATCGAATGCTTGACCGCGGCTCTGTCAAAGATCTCTTTTCTCTCTAATGGAAGCAACATGCAGGAAACGCAGAATAACAGTAGGAAGGCTGCGTCGAATATGTCGGTTCCAACTACTCCCGCAAAAGCGAAGTAGGTCCCTAAGTCCGCAACGTTTGATTCAGCTATGCAACCTAAGATTCCAGCGACCGCTGTAATAATGATTGACCAGACTGGCGCATGCCATTTCTCGCTGACATACGCGAAGCTCTCAGGCAACATTCTGTCAAACGACATAGCGAAGAACGTTCTAGATGCAACCAAGAGGAATGGTGGTATGTCATTTGCAAGCCATATGACGCCTGCTAACGCAATCAACCACGAAAGCCATCCCATGTTCATGCCTCTAGCAATTATAGAGGCGATTCCAGTGCTCCACGCAGACTGGAAATTGACCCCTAGATAGCTCCAAATCTCGTTGGTTCCCCCTGCGATGATATTGGCTGGAACTCCCGCCGCTGCCCAATCAACGTCACCATAGCTTAGCCAAGAGTAGGATTGGAAGAATCCCCACTGATGTCCATCAACCGTTTGCACAGCAACGTTCAGAGTTGATATTGCTGAAAGCGACGAAGCCAGCAAGTAAACTACGATTATTACCAGTCCAGCTGATAGAACGACCATTGGAAGCTTCTTGTTTGCCTCTTTGACCTCGCCAGCTATGAAAGTGGTTGCGTACCATCCCATGTATGCCCAGAACGCTCCTCCGAGTGCAAAGGAGAAAGCGTCAAAGAACCCGGCAATATTGTCGGGCATTCCACTTCTTGCTGCAAGATCCACAAGATACTCCGGTGTGACGGTGCGAGTAGTCGTCGACATAACGTCTTGCACTCCAGCTGAAACAACGCTTGGATCCATTGCGCCCGCAATCCACATGGCGAAGAAGGCAATTGTGATTACAGCTGGAATGTAGAACATTGCTTCCATGAGTCTACCGTAGAGTTTTACGCCAAACAAAGCAATTAGTGCAAATACCCATACTACCACCAAGCCTCCTATGAAGAGTATGGTTGCATCAAAAGCTATGACTACTGGTGCGAGGGCGATGTTGTAGAATATCATTATCGCTTCAAAGACCGCGACTCCGATTAGCCCATATGAAAAGGCTTCTGCAAGGAACATCAGCCAGCCCGCATTGTATCCTATGAAAGGATGCATTACCCTTGAAATGGTTACGTATCCACCGCCAGATCTTGGCATCGCCGCAGTTATGTATCCGACTGCGTAGCCTGTGATTAGCACAACTATGCCGCCTGCTAAGAAAGCCCAGAACATCGCTGGAAGACCAAGCGGAAGCAAGTCAGTAGGTATTGGTCTGGGACCGGTGAACTGAAACGCTCGTTTCTGCCAGCCTAAGCCGATGACGTGGGAGAGAATGACTATGACTCCTAGGGTGAATCCTATTTCTCTCACTAGCCCTGTAGCCTCTCTTGCGAACAACTCCGGCTTACCTTTCCCCATATGGTGTATTCACCAAATCTTCATTTTGTAACTTTAAGCGAATTTAAGCCTTTCCTAGGAATTTTAAACTTAAATATTCCCGCAATCCTTCTAATATGCGAAAAAAAAGAATTAGGACAGATCTAATTGTCATTTCTGCTAAAGAAGAAAAAAGAACCTGTAACAAGAATACTCTTCGCCACCGACATGCACGGTTCAGAGGGCACATGGAGGAAATTCCTCAACGCCTCAGCAATGCTCAAAGTCAACGTAGCCATATGCGGCGGAGACCTAACCGGCAAAATGCTGGTACCCATAATAGAAACAAAAGACGGAAAATACAGCTACTACCTCATGAAAAAGACGCATACAATAGATTCAAACGGTCTGGAAAAAGCATTCAAAGATGTACGCGGAATAGGCTACTACCCGTGCCAAGTAAGTGAGAACCAATACGAAGAGATGAAACAGGACTCGACGAAAGTCGACGAAGTTTTCCAGCAATGCATGAGCACAACGCTCAAAGACTGGTTTGACATGGTCAGACAGAAGGTTCCAAGCGAAACCCAAGTAATCGTGTGCCCAGGAAACGACGACAGAACCTTCATAGACGACATAATCAAAGAACAAAAAGACATAATCAACGCAGAAGGCGTGGTTATACAGATCGACGAAATGCACGAGATGATAAGCACTGGCTGGGCGAACCCAAGCCCATGGAAAACAGCCAGAGAAGAAGAAGATGACAAACTGGAAGCCAGACTGGAAAAGTACATTTCCCAAGTCCAAGACAAAAGTTCCGCCATTTTCAACTTTCACGCTCCACCTTTCGAATCCAAACTGGACGAGGCTCCGTTGCTTGACAAAGACCTAAACCCCATAATTCAAACCGGACGAGTTATCATGGTCCCGGTAGGCTCGAAAGCCGTCAAAAANATGATNGANAANTACCANCCGNTGCTCGGCTTACANGGACATATTCATGAATCTTCAGGCTCCATANGAATCGGNAGNACNTATTGCGTCAACCCAGGAAGCGAGTACGCCGAAGGAATACTCAGAGCATTTCTAATAGAACTCAAAGGAAACGAAATACGCAGACTCCAAAGAATAGANGGGTNAAGGNGCANTCNCTCATGGCTTGGNTACTTGACAAAGAANTCAAAAGNGAACTNCCAAAAGAGTGGAATGGCGTAGTCCCTACAGAAGTCTTTCTTCANGAAGCCGAGAACATAGTTGAAGGTGCAAACGCCAAAGGCATACCCGTGAGGATTCTAGGCGGCCTCGGAGTAGCATTCCANTGCCAAGAGTCCAAAGACTTTGCCGAGAAACTCGGNAGACTAGGTACAGGAGTAGTAGAAGGCCAGGAATACAGTGACATCGACCTGATATCTTATAGGAAGCACAGAGAGAAAATTAAGGATTTTTTCAGCGGCATGGGATACGCCAAGAGAAGAGCAACTCTTTCGTCAGCTGCTTCTGAGAGGCAGATATATTTTCATCCTAAAGGTTGGTTTTACGTAGACGTATTTTTCGACAAGCTGCTGGTGGCCAATCACCCAATAAATTTTATGGGTAGACTGGAACTTGACTATCCCACAGTGACAGTTACTGATATGCTTCTTGAGAAACTACAAATGTGGGAAGCCTTCAGCGTAAAGGATCTGAAAGACTGCTTGCTTCTGCTGAAGACTCACACTGTTGATGAAAGTAGCCAAAAGGAAATCATTAACACCAACTATATGGCCAAGCAACTATCTGAAGACTGGGGATTCTGGTACACAGCTACCACGAATCTTAAGAAAATCGAAAAATTCATCTCTGACATAGAGAAATTCGGCTCTGAGGTCGGTATTGATCCAAGTCGCCTAGAAGGCAAGGAACTCGAAGAAATCACAGGCAGAGTTCAAAAGCTACTTGAAAAAATAGAGGCAGAACCCAAATCATTCAGATGGAAAATGAGAGCAAAAATAGGCACCAAGCAGCGATGGTTCAACCCAGTAGAGACGCCTAAAACGGTGGGCGGTTTCGGAATATGGGAAGCCATACTCAAAGAGTAGCGCGTAATTCTGTCCTTCGGTCTAATTGTTAGAAAGTTATTTAAGATTCCTACGTTGAACTAACAAGAGACCTAGGAGAAAAGAGAAAGATGAGATCTGATTACGGACTTTACGGCGTCGCAATAATATGCTTCCTGTTAGCAGCAGTTTTCGCAGCCGGCATGGTTCAAGGCTACGAGATTACAGGAGCGAACGCGGCTTCTGGAATAACTGTGACAGTTGTCTTCCTCTTGATAGGCGTCATAGCAGCAGCAGTGGGCTACTCGGCGAGGCCCAAGGCCATGATGCCCCCAAAACCAATTCCAACGCCGACCCCAGCTACGCCTGCTGCAGAAACAACGCTCACGGTTGAAGAGCCTACCCAGCCTCTTACTCCACCGCCTCCAACGCCAGTCG
>JGI24422J19971_10001557_pt1 | contig 14068 bp, 11 predicted proteins | sample DeeMarSWOR152_54_FD_19971 | JGI IMG/M metagenome (IMG submission 19971) | reverse complement strand
AGCAGTAAACTCTTGTCTGTGATCTTCGCCTGGAACAGGATGCCAGCTCACATTTTTTCTGAGATAAAAGGTGACGTTCTTTAAATCCTTTGAAACCTCCCATCGCTCAGCAAGGTCCCCAAATACTTCACCATTTGAGTCGTAAAACACGAGCGAGCCGTATATGAGCTCAATTAAGCGCACTGAGATAGAATCATTGGCGAGTATCGGCACGAGTCGTATGGGGGCACCATATTCACCATAAATGAGCGTCCCACCCTTTGATTGAGCACACACAGCGATAGGTAGCATGCAAACAAATATTATTGTCAATAGTGCAATTATTCCTTTATACCTCATTTTCTAAACCTCAAATCACGTAATTAATACTACTCAATGAAAGCCTCACCAGAGCCTCTCTGTTTATAAGAATAAACAGACTGCACAGCATCCTGGAGTGGCCGAATACCAGAAAATCGTTTGCCCAGAGAAAACAGAATTTCCAGGCTTTCCGGATAGTATTCTCTTATGTAATAAACATACGAAACCTTCAAAAGAAAGTTGGGATCGTTGGTCTCGATTTTATTTTTATTCCCCTTATCTCGTGCTCTTTCAAGATAGTAAAGTGCCCTCATATATCTTCCGGAAAAGAATGAAAGCTCACCCAATACAGCAGTATCCCTTCTTGTTCTCTCCCAATCAGTCTCATAGACAAAAGATTCAATATCACTCACAAGATCTTTTACGATGGCATACTCTATTCCCGAAGATATGACAACCATCATCATTTCCAGAAGTGATGAGGGTTTACCATATATTCTGCCCATTTCTTTCTCCAGCAGTTTCAGTCCTTTTTTTTCCCTTTCAAGGAGTATTTCTGTTGACGCCTCGCACGCAGTAGCTCGCACCATGGTAAGGGAGCTGCTCACAGACAACTTTTTTGCTTTCAGAGCGTATTTCTGGCTCGTTTCATAATCTCCAAGATAGAGATACATCTGCGCAACATAGTAGGACGCAAAGCTCGCGAGTTCACCGGAAGATGCCGACACAATGGGTTCGAGGTTCTTTATCGACTCTCCAAACAAAATCCTGCTGTAATTCTTCAATAAAGAAAGGTCATGAAAACGTATTTCAGTATCCTTATCCATTCGGTAAATAAAAATTGGACTATCAAGATTTACATCCGAAATCTTTAAATAAGCCTCGTTGAACTGGCCTAGAGCGAGAAGTGTATAGGCATGATTTACCTTCAACGTATTGATATAGGGAAGCCTTTCGACAGAGGAGCCCTGGAGAACAGCTTTTGTCATCTCTTCACCCTTTGCAGGATTGATACCAAGATGGGCATAGAGATAACCGAGAGTCGAATAGGAGAGGGGATTATCCAAAGAGATACGCTTCCAGTAATCAGATGCTTTGTCCTTTTCACCGGTACGGTAGTAGGAAGCACCAAGCCAGACACGGGAAAGTGCAGTCAATTCACTGTTCAATGACCTGCTTTTTACTACCTGGCTTAAAATACCTGCAGCTTCAAGATACTGATCGTTAAGAAAATAGGCGATTCCAAGAAAAAGCTTGATTTCATCGGAGGTGTCTTTTTCCCTTTCCTTTACCTGAAGAATGTAACCAAGATTTGTCAAAATATTCAGCTGTGCCATTTCACGGTAGAACTCACCTTTTCTGTAGAGAATCCTTCCAATGGTGTATGCCGATGTAATATCAGGGGTAATCTTGCCCTCATTAAGGGCGCTCTCCATTACCACGAGAGCTTCATCAAAATGATTGATGCGGTTAAGCTTTAACGCATCCTCTATTTCTTTCGGAATAGGATATCCCAGGGGAATTGAGAAGAAAAATATTATGAGAATAAATACTATCCGCTTCATGATGCGAACTTTGATCTTTTCTCCTTTATGTATTCTTGAAAATAGGTGGTTACAGCAATAAAAATCCTATCCCATCCAAGAACCTGTGCACGAAATGATATAAGGCCATGAGGGGAAACTGTGATGTCATGATTAATATTTGTGCCGGACTCTACAGGGAACTCTTTCAGGGTTTCGGTGTTATAAATATAAATAGGATTATAATCACTATCAATATTTTTAGCGTATATAATATGCCTGCTATCTGGAAACCACGCAGTACCCTGAGTATTGTCCTTCACCACATCGGGGAGGTGAAAATACTGTATCAGCTCCTTTCCTGCCTCAGGAGCTGAGCCGTTAGAAGGTATAATCATCAGGCCCCATCGTTTCGTATTAAAGGGGTCCCGCTCCTGATTATATGTGGTATAAAAGGAAATTTTTTCCCCATCAGGAGAAAAGGTCGGCAAAACATCATCAAAAAACCATCTTACCAGTACCTCATCCCGCTGCTGTTCGCTCCCCGCATCTCGTATTATATGGATATCGTGGGAGTGCTTTCCACCGGTTGTATACACAATGTCGTTGCTGTCAGGTGACCACTGAGGGAAAAAGTCAGTATCTTCGCTGCGGGTCAATCGCCGCAATTCACCGGACAGGAGGCTCAACAGGTAGAGGTCACCATTTCCGGACCTACCGGATGCAAACACTATTTTCGTGCCGTCGGGAGATACCTTAGCCTGACCATCCTTTTTCAGCTCTTCTGTCATCATGAAATACTTGCCAAACTGTTTTGGCCTTATAGTCTGCCGGATCGAGCCCAGCATCCTGTCTTTCTGATCAACGGCACCGATAAAGATATTGTATTCTCCCATTCCAGCATTGGATGTGAATAAAAAGGAAGTGCCCTGAGGAAACCAGCTGAACTCATAATTAAAGCTTTCAGAAAATGAAGCTTCAAAAAATTCTTCGATTATCCCTTCACCACGAGACTCCTCAAGATATACCTCCTGCAGTTTCTGAGGTTTGAGCACAAAATTTCCCTGGGAATCAACGCTGTACAATCTGTAAATATAAATCTTATTGACTGTTTCGAGATTTACCTCAACAGCAATATACATCTCATCAAAAGAAAATTTAGGGTTATATGAGTTATAGGGACCCGTGACTTCCACCAGCTGCTGTAAATCCGTTATTCTGAGATCGATCTGATCATAACCGAACTTTGTTTCAGGGGGCGGTACTGTTGTCTCGGGTATCTGAATAGGTTTTGGCTCTTTCTGCTCAGGGGACACATCGTGCTTCACGCTTTTTGCACACCCCGCTAAAAATAAACTAATGAGCATGAAAATTAAAACTTTACTCCTCACTTTGAAGCCTTTCTACCTCATCTCTATAGGATTGAGCAATTTTTAATTGTTTTCTAAAATAGGTGTCGTTCAATAAATCCTCTGGGAAAAAATCAAAGTAATCTATCCATGAATAGAAAGCCCGAGAGAGATATTCACTCTTCAGTGTCAGGTAGTACAATTTTTGGTAACAAACCGCCAGGTAGAATAGGGTATCCTGATAGACCGTTGTTCGCTTGTGAACGGGGATTTTGTTCTTTCGCACCTTAATATAGTCAAGGTTTGAGACTGCCTGTAAAAAATAATACCGCGCCAGCTCTTTATTACTGTAAAAATCCCTCTCAGCTTCACTAAAGTATGCTTGTCCTAAATTATAATACGAAAAAATGTTTTCTGCCGCTTTAAATTCCAAATTTGAAGATTCCAGCGCGCGGGAATAGTATTCTATGGATTTCTTAAAATCCTTTATGTCATTGAGATAGATATAACCTAAAAGCTCCAAAGCCTCGCTGTAATCGGGATGGGTCTTTGGTACACCCAAAAGAAGAGTAATGGCCTTTTGAATATTTCCGGCCGTATATTCCCCTTCAGCAGGTCCAAGAAAATCCTTGAAAAGAAGAATTTTATTCTCACCGATGAAGTCCAACCTCTTTGTGCTGAAGTTTATATAATTTTTATATTTAGTGTATCCCTTTAACTCCAATTCAAGCAGGTGAAATCCGTAGGGCACGACCAGTTTTTTATCGATTATGGGTGTCGTTCCTTTGTATTCGCTGTCAATAAAGACGAGGGCACCTTCCGGCTGGGAGCTCACCTTGAACGTGGATTTCCCACGTTTGAGCTCAAACCTCAAAACCCCTGTTTCTTCGCTCACTTTTGTACTCATCACCCCAGGTATATATCCCTCTTTATAGACAAGGAAATCAATATTAATATTCGACTTCGCAGTAACACGAAGTTTTCCATCACGGTCAGTTTGACCATACCACTGGTCATCAAGATAGACATTTGCTTCAGGAACCGGTTTTTTTCCAGAAAGCACATCAATGGTTAAGATAATATCCTTTTCTTTCTCCATGCTTTCGACAATTCGCTTCACCTTTACCCCGGCTTCAAGTAAATATCCCTCACTTATAGATTCGAGGTCTCCCTCGGAGAAGGTACGATTCGCATCCACAATTTTTAATTTTACTACACGCTTTTTTGAGTAGCTCTTCTTGGCAACATCATAAAAATCGATGAAGCCATAGAATATATTACCCTTTTTTATTCCGTGCTGCTTTCCTAAATTGATGTACAGCTTTTTTTCTATGGAAATTATATTTCCCTCAACAGGAAAATTACTCTTGAACCTGCGGACAATTTCTTCAGATAGGGATTGGAGTTCCCTGAGAGATACTTTTCTTGTAACATCAAAGATACGTTCACCAGTATAGTCAAAACTTTGGAAGCTTACTCTCATCTCATTACCACCGCCACTTATATCACCCACTATTATGGCATCGAGCTCCTTTTTGATAAGGGGAATTTCCTTCCAGCTAGTATCCCCCCTTCTATAGTCAATGTTGAACTGGCGGAACAGTTCAGATACCTTTCTATAGGAAACAACCGTAAACAAACCCTCTGAAGAAATATAATCCTCAATTGCTGTACGCAAATCAATCGCATGTCTCTTTAAAAAATAATCTCCTGTCTCCTTGTACCCAACAGGCATGACAGCAACCTTTGGGTATGAAGCCTTTATGTTGTAGGCAAAGTTGATTACCGAAAGCTTTGGAAGCTCCTTTGTGATTAAAAAAGTCTTTTTCTGTTGTTCAGGAAGAAATAACGTGGGGTATCGAATAATCAGGTCCAGCCAACCATCGACACCACTTTCATTTATATACTTGAATGAAAACTCACCTTCATCATTGGTCTTGCCCATATACCCATCTCCCAAATAAACCTCCACACCCTCGACCCCTCTTATCACATCGTAGTATTCACTGTAGATATACAGGTCGATCAGTAGCATTTGATTGAGCCGAATATCAATATGGGAATTTGGCTTTACCAGTACTTTGTTCATCCAGATATGTTCCCCTTCTTTGAAAACCTGTATATCTTCTTCTCTGATATCATCTCCTGAATATTTAACAATATACGTCCCTTCTTTATTGGTTTTCCCTTCTTCCTTGCCATTGATAATTACTGCAGCATCTTCCATGACAGCATCCTCCTTCCCCAAAACGCGAACACTGTAAAACATATACCCGTCAATAAATGCAAGAAAATGATACTTTTCATAAAGGCTTGCTTTGCCCAGCTGTGCCCTCTCAATCTCAGTTAATATATCTGATTCACCTTCCAAAGTTGGAATGTTTTCCTCCTCTACCTTTTTTCTTTCCCTGCGTCTTCTCTTTTCCTCTTCTGCCTTGAAATTTGTTTCCCAGGGACCATACACGTACCCATCCCTATCTTTCTCTATCCGGAGGGTATAGGATTCACCGACTGTAAGATAGATGTCTTTGGAAAAAAAGCCCTTGCTGTCCGTTCTCCCTATAAACCTCTGATTGAGATAAATATCAGCCTCAGGGAGAGGATGACGGTCGACGCGGTACACCTCAATTTTAAAGGGAGCTACAATTGTTACCGGTTCTCTTTTTCTCGTCTGGCTGAGAAACAAGAATACAACGAGGAACGAAAGAATGAATGAAAAAAACAGTAGTATAAATGTATTTAATCGATTCAATTTTAACGGTCGTTCAATTTAAACGGTCGGTTCTTAAATTGATTATTTTTCTCATCTCATTGAGTGGGAGGTTGTATATTAACATCTCCTTCGCTTAAAGTTACTTCATCCCCTGTTTCATCCTTTATGGGTCTTCCGCTCACAGTTTCTATTTTCTCTAACTTTATAACATCGAGATCAACAATTTGATCTTCCTGCACCGTTATTTGAAAGCTCTCCACATAAAAGCCCTTTAGAAATACCTCAACAGCATACATACCGGGTTTCAGATTTACCGTAAAACTCCCATCAGCCTCTGGATTGACAGTAATAGACCGCTCCTCCACAAATGAGCCATTCCTTAAGGGCAATAGATTTACGATTATATTTTCCCTTTCTTGATAATTTATTTCGTTGCCCGATGAATCCACAGGAATAATCTGGCCGCTCATTCCCTGTATGTGTATACCCTTTTTCATAAAGGAGACACATGCGTTAAGAAAAAAAAGAACTACCAAAGTGAAAATTACTATTTGATATACTCTCTTATTCATCACTAACCTCACCCTAGTTTATACTTCAAAATAAAAAAGTCCTCTTTATGATTATATATATACAAGTATGAATTGTCGGCAATAAAATAGGTTAAATCTCCTCCTGAAGCAATAGGAGGCAGTAAAGGATAGTTATTAATAGAAAAATATTGTTCATTTAAAAGACTGGTTCGATCCTCATCGGTCAACCGATGCTCCCCCTCTATCATATTTTCAAATAACATTTCCTTGTAAAAGTAAAACGCCCTCTCTCTATAGTTAAATATTGTACCTCCATCTTCAGGATCTATGGCTATGAGATCTGGAACAAACACAAAAAATTTACCGATCCCTGAAAAATAATTATAGTTAAACTCTATTTCTTCAAAATATCTGACCCATTTAATTTCTCCCGTACTTCGGCTGAGGGATAAAATCTGTCCTTTTGAGAAAAATAAAATAATTTCTCTATCAAAAACGAGAAAATCTCTCGAAATATTTTCTCCCACATATGTGATCCAGAAAGGAGATCCATTAACCACATTCAGCACATAAAAAGTATCGTCCCATGCACCAAAGTAAATGTACTTATCCCTGATTATAGGTGTAATATTGATTATCCCCCCGCTGAAAAACTCCCAGCGAACCTTCTTGGTGCTCATATCATAGGCGACGACTCTCCCGTTCTTATAAGCCACGATCATGAGATTTCCGTGAATATTTAAACCGGTGCTAATCTCCCCTTCACCTCTATATTCATAGATTATTCCTCCAGTCTCACTATTTATAACATATATAGTTCCTCGTTGAGTGGCGATTATTATTGTGTCATTGTAAACACAGGGCTTACCCTTGATAACATTTTGAATATCGGCTTTCCATAGAATAGTGCCACTATCAATATCAATGGAATACAATCGATTATACACATCGTACAAATAGAGGGTGTCCTTATCGACTGTGAAAGGATTGAAAAGATCGCCTCCTATAAAAATTCTCCAGAGCGGAAGCCTCTGTTGCAGTGAGAATGCATAGAGGTAACCGTTATATATAAAAGGGAGGATTACTTCTTCTTCACGTGATAAATCGTGAAGATTTTCAACCGTAAAATCGGGAAAAAGGGTGTCGAGCTCCTGGGAATATGCCTGAAATATGAAGAATAGGAGTATATAGAGAAAAGTACATAGTTTAAGAAATATCTTCATAGAAATGAATCTTATAGAATAATTCAGGTAGAAACTACAAACAATATAATAATAACTACAACACTAAAAAAGTTTCAAACACCCCTTCTTCTTCCGTGCTTTTTCCTCCAACCTCTCCCTGTCACCTTTATATATGTACTTGTTCTCAATAGCATCGTAAATATATTGTATCTTTTTAAATGTGCCGGCAAGCTCTTTGGAGGGCTCCTTAACCCCTGAATATATATCAACAGCCATATCATATAATCCGATAGAAGAGAGAGCTAAGAATCTGATGTTCATTAATGAGTGGTATGCTATTTTTCCTTCAGCACCAGCTTTCCGCGAATACTCATTTGCCTCTTCATCTCTCCCCTCTTCACGTAATTTCTCCCGTGTAGTCACATATTCATCCCTCTTTTTCTCCGCATTTGCTCTGATTTCCTCATAATCCCTGACCTGTGCATCTAATTCCTCAAACCTTAATAGAAACTTGTTTAAAAGCAACTGTTCATTCCCTTTTACTGATTCCTTTGTATAGGAAAACCACTCATCCCAATTTATTACTCGTGTAATGGTTTCAAACTTTTCAGTCGGTTCCTCACCAAAAGCAACCTCAGTCCCTTCACCTTCCTGTAAAACAAGCTCTTTTGACTTCCCTCTGACAACAACAACCCCATCTGTGAGCACTACAAGTGTGGAGCCATCATATCCAGATCCGACTTCAAACTCGGTACCGCGAATCGTCATATTTACTGTTTGGGTCTGAATTTCTGGCTCATCTTCTCTGACTCTTGACAGTTTGAATTTCATTCTCCCTAAAAAAAGCATAAAACCAGCTTTTCGCACATCATTTTCATATTTTTCCGAAACTGTGAACGTTGAGTTTTCGAGTATGAATACTTCCGTGCCGTCATCGATGAGGGTTGCTTCACTCCCGAGAGCGGTCTTTACTATATCGCCTGGACTAAGTTTCATCCCTACATCCAGCTCTTTCCACTCACTCTTTAAATGACTGTACGTGACATCTCCTGATACCCAATCCACAGTAACCGAAAATAAATATAAAGGTGCAAAATTCAATAACAACCCAATAGTACACAGTAGAATAACCTTTTTAACCATGCTCATCCTCCGTACTTGGTAATTACATATACCTTATATTATAGTAAGATATTATTGTTGCAAGAATTAATAATATACCAAACTACTAATTCACAAGGAAGGTAATAGTGGTCATTAAAAAATAACGTATATTACTTTGATCCATTGTTGAACTTTTCAATATTCTCTTCAAGGTTAATTTTCTTCTTAATCGAATTTCTCAGGTTGAGAGCTCGCTTATTCTTGGGATCTAGCTTCAGTACTTTATCCACAAGTACGGACAGCAAAATATGTCGAAATGGTCTGTAAGAAATGCCTGCATACACCTCGGTGGACAATTTTTCAACCCTTTCGCTGTACCCCACATTTTTTAACACCAATCCGAATGTTAAACTTGGTTCAGGTCCGATATATCTCTTTAGCAAGTTTGTGCGAGCAATCATACCCACATCCGAGGCAAAGAGCAGGTAATTCTGATCTTCATAACTGCTCCCGTAGCGAGCCTCAAGAAGAGGGGTGGGTACATTGTTGTATAGAACTTTGAAATTAGTTCCTACCCCTAAATTATATTTTTTTATTTTGAATCCAAAATTAAGTACAGCCATACCTTGAGATATGAGTGCACTTGTACCACTATCATATCCATAATCATCATAATAGGTGAAGGGGATATAAATATAGGTAAGCCCGAGTCCATTAAAAATTTGCTGAAAAAGCCCCGTGAAATCCGAATGGCTTCATAATTGACGTCTTCTATCCATTCCTGGTGCAAAAGTGAAATAGGTATAACATGATTACTATCTTCATCCTTTTTCACATTTTTTCACAATCTACCACAAAATTTTCCCTTTATTTTTCTAGTAATTAGAAGGAATAAGGTGGTGTGTCTTTATGAAAGGTAGAGGGCACAAATCCAGGAGAGAATTACACTGGCTGCCGATACGGCAGCCATGGTGAGCTGAAAGGTGGTTGCATTATCGTGTGCAGATCCTCTTATCTTTCCTGCACCGAGGAAACCAAATATGACCCCTGAAACTGCACCCATGAGGTGGGCAAGAATATCAACATTTTTTCCTGTGCCCAGCACTGCAATCAGGGCCACAACTCCTGCAATATATATCCATGTTTTTTTCTTGAGCAGCCAATGTTTTTTCCCGAAGGTACACCTCCACGCACCGAGAAGACCCAGAGCACCAAATATGGCAGTTGAAGCCCCTATAGATACATGCCCTGTCCGATATACGAGAGCAGTGATGAGATTGCCTGTAGCTCCAGCTATCAGTACGAGAAACCAGCCGAGCCCGAATCCGTACAGTCTGATGACCGCTGTGCAGAAAACCCAGCAGGAGAACGAGTTTGAAAGCACATGAATCAGATCTGCATGAAGGCTGAGCGCCGTTACCGTCCGCCATAATTCACCCTTCACTATCCGCGAAGCCGATGCACCTCCTATTTGATAGAGAAAACCGTCGGTATCAACGAGCTTCATCAGTATGAAAATCACAAGAAGCAGAAACGATACTATAATTCCTGAATAGGATTTCCCTCCAACACTGCTTTCTGAGATTTCCGGGAGAAATTTCCTGTTTTCTCTTTCATAATCCTCCAGGATTCTCTCAGCCCTTTCAACGTATGATGCATCAACATAGAGTTTCCATTTACCATTTTCTTCATTGATTTCGTATGGTATGTATGACGATGAGAGGACCAACGCCCACTCATTGATTATTTCTTCCGATTCATGAAATCGCAGAAGAACCACCTGTCACATCCCTATTTTGAAAAGTACTATTATAAAATATGAGGATTTAATTAAGAAATTTAAATAAAAATAGAAAAGTTCGTATAAGAAGCTCTAGCTCATGATATCAGAATTTTCATAGAGAGAGGAAGGTATAAATTACCAACATGATTATAATAAACATACTCAATCAAGTATAGTAATCAAGCATAGAGTAGAACTTAGTTTAATTGTCTTCCTGCAACTGGATAGGTAGCCACACATCTTCTTTACCTGCTAATTGCTTGTCAGATTCATATTGTAAAAATCTTTCTTTAAACGCATAAACCGTAAATACATTAGTAGGAGCATTGTATATAATATAATCTCCATTCTCATCTGTCAAATACTCATCCTCTGGATCGATCCATAACTGAGCCTCTTCTATTGGGTTTCCATTGGCATCAGTAACCGTACCGTAAACCTTTCTGGTAGCATGGAAATACATGGTTACTTCTATTTCTTCCTGGCCATTGTTCCAAGATAAGAGTACTGTCCCATCATTAATTTCAACTAATCCTTTAATTGCCCTATTCACCCTAACCGTAATGGGATCAATTTCACTGGTAGTGTATCCTTCACAGACAGGATCTCCTTGTTGATCTATGCATTCTATCCATGTTACGTCTGGATTGATTTGCCAATTTATAGTGCCAGAGCCTTTATTTTCTATAGAAAATGGTAATTCTTCCACTTCATAATCAAACTCCAGATAAGTAGGTTCAACATATAAGATTGGATTTGATTGATCGGGGGGCTCAGGGCCGACGGGCACATTCCCACAGCATAAAAGGATGAAGAAAATGATGAAAAATGGAAAAATCCTGAGAACTCTTCGCATTTTCAGTCTCCGGACTTTCCCCCTTTTGATAAAGAAGAGAGAAAAAATGTAAATATTGATTTAAATAAACATCTTAGAGTATTTAACGGAGCTGTAATACACTTTTTTCTTTTTTATATGGTTTTTATGGTACACATAATTGAGTATTTGTCAAGAAATATTCTAATTGAATAAATGTTATAAATATCCCTGTATATCTTCTTTTAAATCTGACTAAGTCATCATTTGTGCAATAAAGAACAAGTTACTTACCTTTTACATAAAGTATCATTATACTACTATTAATGTTTTTAATTTTAAACCATTTGTGATAAGGTACAAGAACATATCAACGATTACAAATCAATTCATGTAACCGGAGTAACTCAATGATAAAAAGGTACAAAGTATATCCTTATATGGACCGAAACAGAGAAATCAAGCTCGCCAAAGAGCTCAACGAAAAGGGTGAGTGGGTCAAGTATAAGGATTGCGATGATAGAGTGAAGGTGCTGTCAGATGATAATATAAGGCTGCAAAATGAAATGGCTCTCTTAACGCAACAGAATAAGCTATTGACTGAGGCATTGGAATGGTATTCAGATGTTGTTCACTGGCTTCCATCGGATGCATCGGGAAAAAATATGATGACTGAAATCGAAATGGACCAAGGGAATAGGGCGAGAGAAGCGTTATTAAAGATAGGAAAAATGTATGAAGATATCTAATTTATGCACTTTTACCTGTTCTGCCAAAGGCTGCATTTAATAGCATGTCAGAAGTCAAGTTCTCCGCAGGAAATTCAGCTGCTATGCTCCCCTCGTGCATGACATATATCCGATCGCATATTTTCATGAGTTCTGGTATTTCTGATGATACGACGAGGAGCGCTGCTCCCTCTCCTGCGAGATTCCTCATGAGATTGTGAACTTCCTGCTTGGCACCGACATCGATGCCTCGCGTTGGTTCATCGAAGAGGAATACATCACATTCTGCGCATAACCATCGCGCTATAATCACCTTCTGCTGATTGCCTCCACTCAAATACATAACGAGCTGCTTTTGACTGGGTGTTTTAATATCGAGCTTTTCTATGTAATTCTTTACCCGTCTGAATATTCTTAACTTTTTAAGGATTCCCATGGTAGACACTTCATCCAGTGAAGATAGTATCACATTTTCTTCGACGGGACGGCACATAACCAGGCCATCTATTTTTCGATCTTCAGGTAAAAGAGCTATTCGCTTCTTGAGAGCCTGTCTGGGTTCTCTTATTTTAATGCTCTCACCATTTAAAAATATTGAACCGNCTTTAATACTATCAGCACCAAANATTGCGCGCAGTACCTCAGTTCGGCCNGACCCGACGAGACCGGCCAAACCCACTATCTCTCCCTNNCTCAGTGAGAGACTNACATCATGAAACTTTTCTCCGCAGAGATTTTCCACCNGTAAAACCTCTGGACCAAGCTTTCTTCCTCTGTCCAGTCGGGTCTCTTCNACCTTTCTTCCAATCATCATCTCTACCANATCTGCNGTNGAAGCCTCATCAGCTCTTTTTGTTCCCACATACTGACCGTTCCTTAAAACAGTGATCCTATCTCCTATAGAAAATACCTCTTCCAATCTATGTGAGATATAGATAATCCCTACTCCTTCCGACTTTAGCCGCTTTATAAGCTTAAACAGCTCCTGTATTTCATTCGGGGTCAGCGCAGCAGTGGGTTCATCAAAGATGCAGATTATCGATTTTACAGAGAATGCCTTTGCAATCTCTACCATTTGTTTCTGCGCAACACCAAGTTTTTGAACAACAATCTTTGGGTCTATTTCTATTTCAAGTGATTTTAATAGGTCATAGGCTTCCCTGTTCATCCGTGGTCTATCAATTCTCCTTAGCGGTCCCTTTTTCAATGGCTGCCTACCAAGAAAAATATTTTCAGCAACACTTAAATAAGGAATCAGGTTAAACTCCTGATACACAGTGGCGATACCAAGCTCCTGAGCGTGGCGTGGATTGTGTATTTCTATTTCTTTTCCACCAATAGTTATAGTGCCTGCATCTTTCTTGTATGCACCAGAGATAATTTTAATAAGAGTTGATTTACCCGCACCATTTTCTCCAATAAGCACATGTACTTCACCTTTTTTAAGATCGAAATCAACATCATCCAGGGCCAATACTCCAGGGAAACTCTTTGTAATTCCTTTGAGGTTCATAATTATTTTATCAGAAGTCTCCATTAAAAACTCCTTACATCAGTATTGTTTAAAAAAGATATACCTAAGATTATGCCTGGATTATACACTTAATCGAAGTTTTTTTCATGGAATAAATTTACTGGTTTAACTTCAACTATTTAAAACATATAAAATAAATAAAACCTCGGAATTACCATTTCATGGATAATCAAAGAGTTTTCCAGTATACCAGTGCGTAAAAAAAATGGGATAAAGAGTATTTTTTTCTTGACAAAAAAAAGAATATAGGTAAAATAACATGTAATTACAAGATTATATGGTAATAAGATAACATGAGTACAATTTTTTGCAACAATTTTTTATTGCATATTGTACCATGAAGAAAAGCAAACTGTAAGTATAACTTCACAATGAATTATAAACATCGAAGTAGGTCAGGATTGATCTACATGTGGGATTCTTTTCAGACTGAAATAGAATGCTATTAAGGAAGGAGGTGAATCATTTAAAGTTTTATTTGAATAAAGCTTTATTTTTTATTA
>JGI24422J19971_10001556_pt1 | contig 14070 bp, 12 predicted proteins | sample DeeMarSWOR152_54_FD_19971 | JGI IMG/M metagenome (IMG submission 19971) | reverse complement strand
TGGCTTTTGCTAGGGCTGTTGCTTCGTTTTTTTGGGTTTGGATGAGGACTGTGGTTTTTGGTTTTATGTTTGTTTCTAGGTTGAGGATGCCTGGGGCTGCTAGGTTTGCTCCGTGGCATATCGCGTCTACGGCGGTGTCGCGAATTGTTATTCTTGGGAGGAGTTGGAGGGCGTTTTCCATGGGTTGTATGAATTTTTGGAGCCATTCTGGGTTTTGGGTTTCTTTCCATTTTGTTTGGTAGTACGATATGTCATGGAGTGTGACTAGTTTTGAGTCTTCGGTGAGGGGGCCTGATCGGGTTCGGCGGAGTTCTTGCATGTGGGCTCCGCAGCCTATGGCTTCGCCTATGTCATGGCTGAGTTTTCGGATGTAGGTGCCGGCTTGGCAGGCGACTTGGAAGAGTATGTTGCGGTTTTGGATTTCAAGGAGGTCTATATGGTAGATTTTGCGGGTGCGGAGTTGGCGTTTCACTGAAGCTCTTAAGGGAGGGCGTTGGTATATGACTCCTTGAAACTCATTTAGCACTGCCTTGATTTTGTTTTCGTTTACTTCTGAGTGGAGTCTTGTTACGCAGATGTATTCTTTGCCGGAGAGGAGGAGAGCTTGTAGGGTTTTGGAGGATTCTTGGAGGGCAATTGGGAGGATTCCTGTTACTTTTGGGTCGAGGGTTCCGCCGTGTCCTGCTCGTTCTATGTTTAGTAGGCGTTTTGTCCAAGCGGTGACTTCGTGGCTTGATGGACCGGCTGGTTTGTCGAGGTTTATTATTCCGAAGCGGATGTATTCTTGAATGGGTCTTTTGTTTGGTTTGTGTCCGTAGCGTGTGTCTGTTTCTTCTTCAGCCTTTATTACGAGTTCACGTTTGATCTGCCATGGAGCGAGAAGTTTTGGCATGGTTATCTATTAGAGAAGAGGTGACTTAAAGAGTTAAAAGGGTTTATTTTGGTTCCACTCTCCCAACTTGAAAAAGAAAAAATTTTGTTCTTCACCTTCATCATCTTCCTCTCTGTTTGAAAACAGAAAATTTTTTTGGTTTTTTTCATCAATTGGTGATGGACTGTTTGGTTCCGGCTGTCTGATTTTGAAATAGATGTTGTTTTAGGTTCTGTTTGGTGACTCCGCTATGATAAAAGTTGAAAACCTATTTTTCAAGATTGCCTGTTGTGTGTGCATGTGTGAAGTCTAGTCTATATAGAGGGAAGACAAAGAAAATTTTTGGTTATCATTATCAACTGCCGAACAAAACTTTGGTTTTTGCTTTGTGATTTTGGAACAGATGTCGTTTTGGGTTCTCACTGCGATGATAAAGGAGTTATCACTGGTTATCAAGTTTATCAATTTGTATGCGTGCAGTAAGAAAGGACAGTCGCCCACTTCATGTAAAAAGTGTGACCGATCGCTTGAGCGTGCCGTCTGACGAACTGCCCTTTCTGAAAGAGTTTCCGTGTTATCTGCTGATATTTCTTGTGAAAAAACATTCTATAATCATATTATAGAATCTTAAATCTATTAGACGCTTCTAGAAGTTTCCTCCGCAGGCGCACGCTTTTCTCTCTCCTTCTCCGTGAACGTAAAAATCAGCCATACTGTCACTCCAAAGACTACCCCATTGAACCCCGCAGACATCAAAGTTGTAGGTGTACAACAAGTTTTATGTATGCCTTCTCACAAATTTATTATGTTAGTTTATGTTTTTCTGACATCGCTTTTCTGTGGAGAGGAGGCTTGAAGAACCTCGAGTCACCGTGCGCATTTGCGCAAAAACTTGAACATGTCTAGGTGATGACTTAGTTCTCACGAGAGCGTGCTCACGTGCTACGAGCCTCCTCCTCTACAGATCTTGAGCCAAAAGTTACATGTCCCCACATTACGTTTTTTGTGTACGTACAGTGGCCGCAATTGCATGGGCAAGTGCATGTTCTCAACGTATACGTCAACTTGGTGCGATTGGACAACTATACTGTCTCACTTTTGGTTTTTATAGTTTTGATGAACCATTTGATGACTACGAATGCCATGATGGCAAATACGGTGCCTGCCACAAACACGTATAATGGAATATAGGCGTGATCTATTGGAAGTTCGTGTGGCGGTCCACCATACAATGTGACTATATGCTGGACAACTAAGCCTGCGGGAATGCTCAGAGCTAAGATCACTAGGAAAGGAAGAACCTTCTTTAGAAACGCTATCGCTCCTTTTTCGGTTTTTTCAGGTGCAAAAATTAACGCCCGCTTTACGGGAGCATAGTATTTGATGTCACGTCGTTTTCGGCTGAACTTGACCGACTCTACTTTGACAAGATCTGCTTCTAAAAGTGCGTCTATGCTGTATTTAACGGTGGTCAAAGGGAGTTCGAGGTTTTCCGACAACTCAGTTGCCGACATAGGTTTCTCGACAAGCTTCTGCAAAACGGTTACAGCCGTTCTATTTGACAAGGCTCTGGCTATCTTTTTGAGTCTGTCATCTGACAGAGGGATTATCATCACGTTCGCATCTTTGTTATCTTCAGAGTTCATGTTTATCGCATTAAAATAACTAGCAGGTTCTGTTTTATTCTTTGCCTAAACTACGGAAAAAATCGTAGTTAAAGTAACATTTTTATCGACTCCATCGAATTCTTTATTGAAGGAAGCAGTAGTTGGATGAAAGACGTAGAGTTCTTGTTAGTTACAGTAACATTGGGTGCGATAATCATTTCCGTGGCATTAGTCGTGCCTCGTCTCCCCCTTTTCCCTGTAGATTCTGTTGCAACATCTGAATGGACACATGTCTGTCACGGCGCAGTGGTGTTTATTTCATTAGCGACTGATGCAAAGTGGATGACTAATCGTACAGACAAAATTACGTTCCTTTTCGCCGTGAAGAATATTAGTGGCTGTCCCAATGCGACGATATATTACAATAATTCTCATGTCATCCTTAACAGCATAAAACTTGACCCCTCATATATCAATATGCGTGAATCACCGTTCAAGAAGCTTTCAGAAAGACAAGCATGGAGCGTCGACTGGTACTTCACACCCAGAGGTGACGATCACACCCTTGCATGTCTAGGCATATCTAAAGGAAAGAAAGTAAAGTATTCTCTGTCTCTGGAAGTAGATTATACGGTCATCGATTCAAATGGCGTTGAATGGCTAGGTCTCTTTCAAGTTATTCCCGATGAGCCTTGTCTTACCGTAACCATTGTTGGAGGAGAGGACGCTCCCTAAACAGTTGGAGTCAATTTCATGCTGGATGTAGAGTCCATTTTAGTTCCAGTTTTCAAAGTGGTTGACAGAGGCTGCAGAAGCGTGGGAAAACTTCCCATCCCGTTTTTGATCGCGATTCTCGGGACATCTGTTGTAGGTGGGCTCGTTTTAAGAGGCTCTTTCCTGAAAGAGAGATGGGAGCCTCGCATAGAATACGTCGGTAACTATTTGCCCGTTGATCTTGGTGAAACCGAGTTTGTATTCGGTGGCGGCGGTTATCTAAATGAGAAGTGTGGGTGCTGCTGTATGATCTATACCTCTTGGAGTGCTAAAAGATTCCGAGTGGCAATTGAAAGTCTTTCAGAGGAGCTGCAAGTCTTAGATGGGAAAAAAACCGTTGAGGCTGTTCCTTATGTTCTTCAGGAGGGAAATCTGCCGGAAGAGCGATGCATATGGTTTGGTTTCACGGTTGTTATGCCAAATCAAACAGGAACTTATGAGGTTGATTTAAGCATAAGACTATACAGCTGGCTTTTCTTCTCTAGAGAGTATAAATGGAAATACAGGCTCACAGCGGACATATTCATTCCCAAATCACTTTTCGAAGAGTATTAAAGCGTGGCATTGATAAGAAAATATGCTATGCACGCGAGCGGTTTATCTCGGCTCTACTTGTTTATAGATGATAAAGGGAAAAAATTTTTTGTTTTCATTATCAACTGTAGAGAGAATGTTTTCTTTTAGCTGTCTGATTTTGAAATAGATTTTGTTTTGGGTTCTATTTGGTGACTCTGCTTTGATAACCTTTGAAAACCTATTTTCATCTCATAAATCATCAAATGTGTAGAAGTTCTTTCTAGACCGCCTCGGTGATCAGCTGTCTCATCAATTCTGTGCTATTTTTTAGCCCACGTTTCGCTTTCAACTCCAGAAACCGTTCTGCCATATTGTCTGTCAAATCCAACCTAATGATTACCTTTTCCAACATATCACCCTCCTGCACTTTTCAACGCAAGACTCCACTCTACCTTGAGAAATTTAACGAAATATTATGGAAAACCGCATTACTACTCCAAAAGGGATTGTCACCACTCGGGAGATCTCAGAACCTCATTTCGTAGATACACTCAAATCCTTAAAGCTCATCAAGGTGTTCTTGATATGAAAGACAAGAAGATGAAAGTAAAGGCGATTCTCTTTGATCTAGATGGAACGATTTTTGACATCACTGAAAGGGACGCCTTTGCACGATATAAAGCACTAAATCAGCTTGGCTACAGTGTTTCTTTAGATGAAATTAGGAGACACTACCACTATGGAATAGGCAGGATGGGCATAGTCAAAGAACTTGGAATAAAATTCACCGAAAAAGACGCAAAAGAATACATCGAAACAAGTTTCGCTCATTTTGCGAAGAGAAAGAACGCTCTGAAATTAACGAAGATCCATAATGATGCACATAATGTGCTGTCTGTTCTATCCAAAAACTATAAACTGGTCCTGGTTACTTCTAGAGACACTCTTTCATCTACAGAAGAGGAGCTAAAATGGTTTAACATCAGGGAATTCTTCACACTGATAATCACTAGAGAAGTCGCCGCAAGGTATCATGAAGTCAAAGAAATACCGCTACTTCCTTTTCAGGAACAAAGAAAGAAATTATATGAATGCGCAATTGGACTGACGAAAATAGATTTTGGAGACATGTTATGCATAGGCGATTCAGTTGGGGAATTGGAGCCAGCAAAGAAGTTAGGGATTAAGACAATAGGAGTCCTAACGGGATTCAGCAGCAAAGAAGACATGGAAAAAGCCTCAATCTCAACAATTCAAGACCTTACTCATCTTGTCAAGATTTTGGACTGCTCGAATAATACTTTCTCTTAAACAGAAAAAATGGGGGTCTTCGGGAGATATCACATGATCAAATCTGGATATTGATGAGAATGAATAGAAGAATTGTGGGAATTATGATGGAAACAAGAACATCTAGATCTTTTCTATTAGTCTTTAAGAAAGGAATGAGGAAAGGTACCAGACTCTTATAGTCGCTAAAAATCTTTCCATAATTTCTAGATAAGAATAGTTCTTCTATAAGCGCCAGGAGAATATAAGCGAGCAGTTCGATGAACCATACACCTGCAGTTTGCGATGGATTTAGAAATCCAACCCCAAAAGTGTTGTTTAGAATCCAGATGCTCCAACTTGTGAGCCCAAGGGTTGCAAGGATCATTCCCAAATATTGGGGATGCCTGATTAACCTATATGGTCCGGAAGTGACCAAACCTTCTTTTTTCTTTATCCTCAGATAAGCTATAGAGTAAACAAGGATGAGGAGACCGATGATGATGAAGGCTCTTTCTGGGATAAGGATAGGGAAGGGTGAAAAGAAAGCAGATACCACGTCGACAAGACTGACTGGAAGATTCGTGAAAAACATAATCAAATACGTGGCGAATGGTAGAGTCATCAAACCCACCCAGCCACCAAGAGCTGGTAGTGATTGAACAAATGGAACAAAATAGCCTGCAAATCTCAGGAACCACGATCTCATTCTACCCAGTGGATTCACATTTCATCCCCTAATTTTCGTAAGGCTTTGGTCATTCTTAAAACTAGGCTTTAGAACAAACTGTTCTAATTTTTCGAACAGATACGAAAAGTGAGAAATTGCTGGAGATATCACCAACATAACATGGGTTCAAATCTCACTCGCCGGAAAATCTTGATTCCTTCATCTCTAAACTCTGTGATGTATTCATATCTTGCTTCTACCAGGACACAAACCTCTTTTCTATATATATGGATGTGTGGGCGCAGTCGCAAATTGGTCGAATTCAATCGTGTGTGGATAAGAAAAACAAGATGAAAAATAGAAGTTTCTTCTGTAACTCTCCTGTAGAGAACCTTAAATGTAAGATTTTACCTAACGAATTATATTACTCTTCGAATCTACATGCGCAGAGTTGAAATGATGAAAATGAAAAGAAAAGTAATTGCTGATGTAATCCTAGTTTTTTCAGTTTTTATTGTAGTTCTTTCCTTTCAAACTTCATATTCAGCATCCATGGGCAGACTGGCACAATTCGAAACTGATGTTAAAACACAATTGTGTATGGTTATAGATGGCTCAGGGACCATAATAAGCAACGAATGGGATACGATCAAACAAGGGATAGCAAAAGCAATAAACACTACGATACCACGCGACAGCTCTGTCGAACTTACAATAGTCCAATTCGGCTACTCGCCTAGCGATGGTTATGCGAAAACCGAAATACCACCTACGGTTATGAACAGCACTAACTACAGCACAATAGCAAACCAAGTTCTCACAATACAGCAAGGGCGTATTGGCACCGCAATGGCACACGGACTATATTTAGGTTGGAAAGAGATCAGCAATTCTCCAAACTTCGAGACTGCTAAATACCAAATTATTAACCTAGCTACAGATGGAGAACCCAACAGAAGAAACGATAATGCAACAAGTGATCTTGATGGAGACGGAGATATTAATTATTGGGATGATGTCATAGCCGTCGTGAACAACGCGGTGAACCAGGGACTTGAGGAGCTGGATGTTGAAGGAATCAGCACAACCGATTTGTTTCGTGACTGGTTTAAAAACTGGATTGTGCATCCGCAGCCAGGTATATTAGCTCCACCTTTCACCAAACCAGGATGGATCCGAGTTGTTGCAGACGCTGCTGAATTCGCCAACACAATAGCCCAAAAGTTGAAACTAGTTGTATTTCCAGAAGAAACTTGTACGTTGGCGGTTAACATTGTTGGCAACGGTTCAGTTTCAAAGGATCCTGACCAAGCAATCTATGCTTATGGCACTACTGTTCAGTTGACTGCCACCGCTGATCATGGTTGGACGTTTTCTCATTGGAGCGGTGACTTGTCTAGTTCTACTAATCCAGACAACGTCACTATGAATGGTGACAGGACTGTTACAGCTCATTTCACTCAGGACCAGTATACGTTGACTGTCATCATTGATGGTAGTGGTTCTGTGGTGAAGAATCCTAATCAGGCAACTTATCCTTGTAGCACTGTTGTCACATTAACTGCTGTTCCTGACTCTGGCTGGTCCTTCTCCCACTGGAATGGTGATCTCTCTGGCTCTAAAAACCCAGAAGCTATCACAATAAATAGTGACAAGACCGTAACCGCTCACTTCACTCAAAATCAATACACTTTGACGATTAACATTGTTGGTAGCGGTGCTACAATCAAGAACCCTGATCAAGCAACTTATACTTACGGCACCTCTGTTCAGTTGACTGCCACTGCTGATCATGGTTGGACGTTTTCTCATTGGAGCGGTGACTTTACTGATTCCACCAACCCAGACTCTATCACTATGACTAGTAACAAAACCGTTACAGCCAATTTCACCGAAGATCAGATTTGGGCTCCTCCTTTGCAGGATGCAGTTGCAGGAGGGGTTGCTACTGTTGCCATGACTTCAACGCTTGCAGTGATGTCTTCCTCACTCGCAAACCCTGCGGCATCTGTTGGGGGTAGTCTCTGGAGCAGAATCGTTTCAGCCTTACCCGATTCGCTTCAAAATTTGTTGCAATCTTATGGAGAAGAAATTCTCGCCTCAAAGACACATAAGGAGATTGAGGCAAAAGAAGTCTGCCGCCTTGTGATAACCCCTGCTGAGATACTTGCTTTCGCATTAGGAGCTGTGACATTGACCTTTTGCTTCTCGTATGCAATCGCCGGCGCTACTACTGCAATTCTGAATGTTGTTCCAGTTGTTTTTGTCACTGTGGTGGTTGCTGAACTGGTTTATTGGCTAACTATGGAAATTGTTGCAAGGAGCATGGGCATATGGTCTGAGTACCGTGTCTGGCCAATAGGCATCGGAATGCTACTAGTTTTCACTCTTGCTTTCAGATCACCTTTCTGCGTTGCAGGTAGATCTAAATTTCAGTGTGCTAACCCGACAAAAAGATCCATTGGCTTAATATCTCTCTCTGGACCAGTGGCATGTTTACTTCTAGGGGGAATTTTCGCCATGTTACTAAGCTTTGGATATGAGCAACTCGGAAGCCTCGGTGTTATGGTATGCATGACAAAGGCTACATTCGACTTGATTCCCACTCCTCCAATGAATGGTAAAGAAATATTCGACTGGAACAAAATCATTTGGCTAATGCTCATTCTCCCTAGTGCTGCCTCCTACTTATTCTTCATACTGAATTTTTGATTCCCTGTGCACGCGTGTGCGTACCTTTCTCCCCAGATTTGCCCTTCGAGGGTCAAAGCGCAAACACGGGAAAAAGGGGAGATTCAGGGATATCACCAGCATAGCGTGGGTTCAAATCCGACCCATGCGCTACACTCCTCCCCGTCTATAGAGACCTAGACAGCCACAGACACACATAAACAAATTATAGTTTAGGCTTCACTGACTCCTTCATATCCTCTAGTAATTTAGCTTTCTTCAAGGCTTCAACAACTACCTCATCATCTGCACCCTTCTCAATCTTCACCCTCACATCCAGAGGCTCAACATGACTAACATTCACACGCCTACGCTTAACGCCACTAACCTTCACCGGACCAGTCACCAAAATAAAATTCGTATCGATAACATCAACAACAACACACTTCCTACCAGCCTCACGACCAGCCAACTTCACACAAACCCTACCAACCTCAACCGCAGGCATCCTAACATCAAACCTCCATCAACAACAATTTCGACTTCTAATCGAAAACTCCAACTATTAAACTATTCGTTACTCTCCACGTCTACCAAAAACCCAACGATCAACAACCAAACAAACCACACCAAAAACCTCCCTCACGCCCAACAGATCGGTATCCAAAACCAAATCAAAAGGACCAAAATCTTCTCCCAAAACAAACCCATACAAATCTCTGTAGATTTTCTTGGTTAGTTTATCCTTCTCCTTCAAAACCCTCAAGGCCGCCCCAACACTAATACGGTCCCGTTTAACAACCCGCTTAGCCCGCATCATCGGAGAAGCCTCAAACCAAACCTTAAACCCCTCCTTCAACAACCAAGGCATAGTCCAACTATCCAAAACCACATTCCCGCCTTTAGCCAACTCTAAAAGCTTCTCATCAACCCTTCTATCAAAGTCAGAATCCTCTATCCTCCTCCTCAAAAACTTCAATCCTTCCTCGCTTTCCCACCAACCCCTCCCAAAGGGCTTGTATCCAGCTTCAACAGCCAAAGCCTTCAAAGCATCACCACCAGAAAAATGCGTCAATCCATATCTTTTAGCCAAATGTTTAGCCAAACTACTCTTCCCACAACCAGTCAAACCACAAACACAAATCACAATTTTCCCATTAATTCCATGAGTACTCTTCACAACCAAAAAACCACGTCTCTAAGCCGTCAAACACTACGTATAGAGGCCTTCAGCGCTTCCCGAAGACAACTGTGACATAAGTGACCACCAAACATACGCTCAACCCTCTTCTCACTCGTAGAAAGCTTACCAAGCTTAGAAGGAATCAACCGGGAACCACCATGGAGGATGCCACCGCACCGAGAACAACGCAAAACATTAACTTTCTCCCTCTTAAAACGAGTCTTTACACGTCCCCCAGGCAACCGTAGAAGATTGCGTTTCTTACTTCTTGTTCGCAAAGAAGGCTTCGTCATTATTCAGTCGCTCCAGTTGTTCCAACAGCTAAGCCGAGCACACGAGACCAGATAGTGCCAAAGAGGAAAGAGCAAAAGAGATACCATAAGAAAATGGGCAGCTTTCCCTCCCACCAAACGATACCGGGAAGATATATGCCTGGAATATATGCAACAGCCTCTATAGCGCCATAAAGAGGAGTCAAGAAAAGATACCACAAGAGAAGGAAAGGTATCATAAAAATGAAGGAAACCTTCATAGACTGCCAAGTCATCTTGGTTTGAAGCTGAGTAATCCGAGGCTGCTGCCTCTTAAGTTTAGCAAGAAGCTTCTTGTCACCACTCTTGGTGGCCTCTCTAAACTCGGAAGTCCAATCAGCAACCTCTTTCCTTGAAGCCCTAAGCTGCTCTTGATTAATGAGAAAACGATTCGCTAAGGATGTAATCAATGAAAGGAGCATAGAAAGGAATAGAATGAAAATTGTTGAAGCTGGCGGAGTTCTTATCAGTTCTTCTAGAGACATCTTATCACAACTCTAACAATGTTATTATTTTGGGTTTTTAACTGTTTTTTCACAACCCCGCTCTTTTACCCTCCTAAGACACCGCGTAAGGCAGGATACATTTCAGCAACACGTTCTTGCATTAGAAGCTGATAATACTGGTACAGGATTCCCACAGAAAGCAGAACACCCATTCCAGTCCCAAAAACTCCGAAGAAGTCTGCAACAGAAGCTATCAGCCCTACTAAGAATCCTCCAAGTATGGTAACTGTAGGAATATAGCGTTTAAGGACTGATTCAATCGTCCTACCTGATCTTCGAAATCCTGGAATCTGCATCCCAGAGTCAACGAGTTGCTTTGCAACAGTTTTTGGTCCAAGCCCGCCCACTTCGAGCCATGTAAGTGAAAAGATAATGCAGAAAGAAACCATTATGCCTGTGAAAGCAAGTGCTCGTATGCATCCTGGCCAACTGATTACCTCTAGGATGTTTCGGGGAGCGAGCACGTAATAAACAAGACCGCCTACTGGCACAATTTGTGCTTGACTTGCTTCTGTTGCTGGTATTACTTGAAATTGGCCAAGAAGATCAATCCAAAAATTGGTTCCTGGTAGTGGCTGGCCTACACGGCTCCAGAGAAGTTGAGATATGAAATATATGTTTGCGAAGAGGGCTGAGGCAAAGATTACAGGTAGGTTTGAGACGTATAGGAGTTTTATGGGGTAGCGACCGCGGAAGCCTCTGTATTTGGCGAATGAAATTGGGAGTTCGACTCTTACACCTTCAACGTATATTACGATGAGGAAGACGGCTATTGTGGTGATGAGGCCTAGCATTGTTGGGAGGTTTTGGACTTCGCCTGTTGTGTTTATTCTAACGAAGGCGTTTTGTAGTGGTTGAGCTGTTAGTATGGTTTGGAAAAATGCTATGATGGCGCCGTATTGTTTCTCGTCTCCCATGGGACCATGAGGGGATAGACTGTCCCATAATATGCGTTGGGCTACACCTGCCATTATGAAGAGGCTTATTCCGCTTCCGATTCCCCAGCCTTTCTGCACTAACTCGTCTAGTAGCATGAGGATTATTCCAGCGCATATTAGTTGAGCGAAGATTATGAGGGTTACTCCGGGAGTGAGGGCACCATAGACGCCTCCGATTATATATGCTGACGCTTGGACGCCTGTCATGACTATTGAGAAGAATTTGCTGGCTGTTGTGAAGAGGGAGCGATCATCTGGGTTTGTGAAGTCGACGGCTATCATTCCTGATCCTGCTAGGAGTTGTAGGATTAGACCGGCGGTTACGATGGGGCCGATTCCTAGTTCCATGAGGGTGCCTCTGTTGGAGGCGAAGATTACTCGGAGGTATGTGAGTTCCCATCCTTGGCCTGTGATGCCGTAGAGGGGGATTTCTGTCATGATGAGGTATAGGATGAGGGCGGCTGCGGTCCAGAAGAGTTTTTCGTTGAAGCCTATTTTGCGTTCTGGTGCGCCTACTTCTGGCATGAATCTTGATAGGGGTCCGAAGAGGGAGAGGAATCTTCCAGCCATTTTTGTTTTTCCTTCTATGGTGCGTTAGAGGGGTTGTGGTTTATGATTTATGGAATTGCGTATGTTGTGGGAACATATAAACGCTTTGACTTGCGTGTGTGAGTGTCTGTGTCTGTCTCTAGGGCTAGATGTTGCCCCTAAATTTGCAGGCAAGATTCAAGGTTTAGGGAGGTGGTCTTTCTCCCAAAGTCAAGTCTTTATCGAGTTGCTGACCATTCCTGACAATTGTCAAGGTTACCTCATCCCCAGAATGCTTATTCCTCTCCGTGTAAACCGCAAGGTCGTTAAGTTTCCTCACAGGATGCCCATCGATTCCCACTATCACATCTCCACCAATGCTAATCTCATATCCACCTATAACGACTGAAGTGTTTCCACCTCGAATCCCAGCCGAATCCGCTGGACCACCAGAAATTACATCAGTGATGAGAAAGCCTTGGGGTTTCTCCAGTCCAATATACTGGGCAATTGCTAAATTGACATCTATCCCAGCAATACCCACCCAAGGATGAACATAACCGCCAGTCGCAATCAAATCAGCAAGCTCCCTCCTCACCGTATCAGAGGCTACAGCAAATCCCACACCAGCAAAGGTTTCAGACCCCGATATTATAGCCGTGTTCACACCAACCACCTGACCCTTAAGATTGACGAGAGGACCACCAGAATTACCCGGATTTATGGCAGCATCCACCTGGATAATATCCACAATCAAATAGTCTCCGGGAGCCTGCAATTCTCTACCCAAAGCCGAAACCACACCAGCAGTTATCGTATCGCTAAGCCCGAAGGGATTCCCAATAGCTGCCACCGGCTCCCCCACAACGAGTTCAAAAGAGTTCCCGAGTACAACAGGAAACAACGTTGTAACGTCAGAATTGACTCTGATGACAGCTAAGTCACTGTACGGGTCCACGCCAACCACACTGGCCCCAGTTACGTTCCCATCCAAAAACGTAACTTGAATAGTGTTCACGGCATCCTCTATTACATGATAATTAGTTACGATGTAACCTTCATAATCACAGACGAAGCCCGACCCTAAACCAGTATCGGTTTCAATAAGAACCACCGAATGTTTAACCTGATTATAAATTTCTGGCCAAGGCATAAGATTGGTCTGGTTAATGTAATTTAGAATGTTGAACTGTTGTTGTAAATCCTGAAGCTGCTGTCTTTGATCGTTTAAGCTTTCTTGAAGTGTAGAGAGTTGGTTTTGAATGTTAAAATACGCTATGACGAAAATTCCAGTGTTAGCCAAGAGAATAGCAAGAACGAATACGTAGACGTACACCCACTTGTTAGACGAGACAGACAGTTGATCTGCCATAAAGTCTACCCTTCTTTAAAGACTAAGTAGAAACATGAAATATATGAAGATTAAGAAAGAAGTCAAACAAGAAAGAGTTTCAGGGGCACAAAAAAGGTTTATAATAGTTGTCCTCCATAGCATTCGACAACTGAGCCAGATAATCATGAGCCAAGAATCAAAGAAGGAAGATATAATCGCACCCAAGTTGCTTATAGACAAACCATCCGACTTCAGATTTCATGCAGCATACCTCGCTTATTCGGAAGCATGGGACAAGACAGCATCCCAAGAGACTAAAAGCAGATTGAATGAAATCATAGAATCCCTCTCTAAAAACGAAATTGACTACCAAAATTTCTATGAAAAGATAAACCAGTACAGAATGAACTTTCGTCCAGAACTTACGCGCTCTCGAGCATTTATAGAAACTCAAAGAAAGAAAGAGTGGAGAAGAAAGACAGCAAAAAGCGAAAGAAATGCAAGGCACAGAAGATAGCGAAGAACACGTTTCTGCTGACTAAGTTCGCTGAACCTGACGAAGACAACCATAATGCCTAGTAAGTGCTTATAAGCAACGCCAACTATAGTAGTGGCATTCGCTAAGTTGTTCGCTGAACCTGTAAGGACAACAACGGCGTTGCACAAAAAAATGAGAAAAAGAGGGATATCGTATGTCTAAAAACCTGGATGTAATCTACATTGGAAGGAAACCCGTAATGAGCTATGTGTTAGCGGTCATTACAAGCTTCTCAGGATCTGACGCCAAAGAGATAACCTTGAAAGCACGTGGACAAGCGATAACGACTGCTGTTGATGTAGCTGAGATAACCAAACGCAGATTCCTTAAAGAACTGAAAATAGGCAAAATCTCCA
>JGI24422J19971_10001552_pt1 | contig 14080 bp, 16 predicted proteins | sample DeeMarSWOR152_54_FD_19971 | JGI IMG/M metagenome (IMG submission 19971) | reverse complement strand
CCTGCTGAGGAGAGGTACCTCGATAATTCAGGAGGTAAGGCGATAATGATCGATGAGTTCAAGCCATGCGACGTGACTGTTATGATGCATCCAGCCGTCCGGGACCCCGATGTGGAGCCTCCGGCCGCCGGCGTAGGCCCCATAGAATGAGGTGATTGAGTAGAATGATAGCTGAAGCATTGGAATTCAAGTTCGTAGGCGAGACCATACACGCTGCGAGCGTCGGTAAGGGAGCTAACGCCCTGACGGCAGCTATGCTGTGCAGCCACTGCATGGAGACCTACAAGGGAGTCCCTGGTCAGATGATAAACTATGTTATCTCTTCGAGGGGAAAGGGATGCCCCGGTCTCTCAGATTACCCTGCCTCCATTCCGGGAGTGGCTGCCCTCAGGATGCATATCAGGGGAACGGACGCTGAACTGACTGGGGACCTCGCTGAGAAGGTGAAGAGATGTGCGCGCGGAGCTGCCCTAGCCACGGGCTGCAAAGTCGAGATAAGAAATTGGGCACCCACGTACTTGGATTCGGAGCCTATTCCCTCTCTGAACTTGGCTGCTAAAAAGAACTATGAGGCTATAGGAGTTAACGTGGTGGTGAGAGAGAGAGTAACTCGACCGCGTTGGAGGCGATAGAAATGTCAAGCGATTATGCGAACGTGCAGAATGTAGTTCCTGGTACAACTATTAACGCCTATATTGGCACTGGCTTTGGGGGGCACACTAAAGAGTTAGCGGAAGCAACGATGTCTGAGGAGGGGCATGAGGCCTTGATTGCTGCGTGTAAGGTCCTTGCCATGACGGCTATAGACATCTACACAGATCCGGAGCTCCTTGAAAAGATTAGAAAAGAATTCGCCGAAGTTGAGAAGTTCCATTATCCCCAGCCCACGGGAGAGGTGGAGATCTTTCCTCCCGAGTAGACAGAGAGATATAAAGTCCAATTTTTTTATTTATAATTATGACTAAATTTGAACGTATATTAGCATGTGCTCCCCCTGAAGCTCACTTATGTAAGACGATGAAGAAAAGTTGGACTAAGATCTTAAGTATTATCTGACCAAGCTTTTCTATATAACCCTCAGGTTTAGGAGAGGTTGGTCTAATTTAGAATGCGGTTTTTAAACAGAACCGACCTACCTATTTAGAGCACTCTGAAATCAAGAACTGTAAGAGTAAAAACATTCCATCTAGAATATCAGTTATTTATACTTGTAGATGTTGAGGGTTTTAAAATCACTCACTTGTAGCCCTCCAACTAATGTGAAAAAGAAAGAGAATGCGCACCTCGCGCGTACAGCTCTAAAGTATTAATTATCCTCTTCATTTTCTCTTATTTTATTAATAAGATCTCTAACATTTTTTTTCTTGTTTAAAAAATTTGCATACTCATATCCTCGTATCCCGAATATCTCTAAAAAAGGGGCGGCGTAGAATCCATATAATTGACTGAGTGAACTATTCACCGGTTTAAATGTCTCCAAAATCATTATCGAGGGGGCTTCGATCTTCAATTCCTTTATTCGAGCAGCTATCTTATCGATCAACTCACGCTCTTTCTCGGGGGGTAGATCTTTTACAGTGAACAAATGAGTAGAATTGTCGTCTTTTTCTGTGTATCCCTGATCGTCGTCTCCTGTCTCTAGCCCTCTTTTTATGCTCATCTTTAATTTTTCTATGAATTTACCCAACCTGACCGGTCTAACCCCCACAATTAAAAACCCATTCTAGAACCCTTAAAGGTTTTTCCAGTCATCTCAGCTTTCTCAAAGTCGTGATACGAAAAAAGGGGAATTTAAACGATTCCTAACCACTCCCATATTAGAACCTGCAGCTGCGATATAAGGAAGTTCAGCCTAGACATCCACAGCCATGCCATAGAGGTCCCGAAGGCAGACATGATGGTCCACCGCCCTATCTTCGATACGGTTTGGAGCCCAGGAGAGGGCCTTATTGTGTACAAGAAGTAAGTGACGGAGCAGAACACCGTGATTATGAATATCGCATTGCTGAACATCTCGAGCGGGGAGCCCACCTTCATTAACTTGAATGTAGAGGTAATCTGCGTCAGTATCTGTGTTTCAATCGCGCCCCTCGCAGCCAACCCTGTACCTACACCCAAGCTAATGGCGAGCGGCCAGTTGCTTAACCACCTATATCCCTTAATTAGCCTGAATAGGACTAAAAATCCTAGTATTAAGGCGAACAACCAGAAGTACTGACCCTTCATAAGGGGTTTTAAGGCCATACTATCGAGGCTCCAGTAAGACATGACTAATCCGTGAGCAGCGGCAACGCCGATGAATATATGCTCTGCGAACTGATACCACGGGTTGTCCTTGTACAATTGGCTGAAGTAGCCAATAACGAAAAAGGCGTAAGCCCAAGTCGCCAACTCTGTAGATATCATTCTATTTCACACCCCATTTTTTGATCAGGTATAGGACGTTTGAAAGGCAAAGCAGGATGACCATCAATATATGAGACGTGGATAAGGCATCGAGAGCCGCAATCCCCCACCGAGGCTTATTGGTTAAGTACTCGTACTCCGCCCCTCCTCGGAGGCCGCATGTAAATCCGACGATCTGACCGGAGGCGTAGAATGGCAGGAAGTCAGAAAACATACCAGCAGAGCCAATTAGGCCACAAGGAACATCGTACGCTGTGTAGAACTGACGCAGCAGGATTTCGGCCGGAGTTGATGATATCTCTATTACTAAATCAAACGCTTTAGCATTGTCAACGCCGTTCATTATAGGATATTGGTCTATCGGCTTGTTTTCTAGATAGTCTGTCTGTACCATCGCGCGTATATCCGAAGCAAAGTTCGCCTTCGCGGTTTCGCCGCCTGGATAGTATCCCAGAAGTAGATAGTCTACACCGTATTTGTAATTCTTTAAGTCAACGATATCTTTGAGTATATGATCCCAAATTAATGGGTCATCCGCCGTACCACTTATCGAGATAAATTTTACTCCTTTATCGATCAACTGTTGCACGCAAGCTATTGTAGCGGGCCTATACTCGCTGGGCCACCAGCCCCAGCCCATCCCGTTCCAGAATACTACTATGCTCCCAGGCTCTAGGCCTTCGACATAGTTGTATAGGTCTTTAGTGTATGAGCTTACAGATATTGGAAAGCCGATGGGCCTAGCTATTGGAACTACTAGTACTATCAGCAGTAGGAGAAAAATTATTCTAGAGTCGAGGTCAAGCGCCCTGTCGATTAGGCTTTTTGGCCCGACTTTACCTCCTGACATCTGTCTACCCCTCCGCTCCAGCGAAGAATCCCTTCTCTTTTTGCAGCATTACTCGTAAGGCGAGGGCGACTAGTCCTATCCCCACCGTTATATAACAACCACGTATTCCAGAAGTTCCGGGGATGTTCTGAAGCCAGGCTGCGAGATCGTTGATCGGAGGCCAAGCCGCTGCAAATGCCGGCGCGTTATTAAGCACCACGATTATTGCGGATGCGAAAAGGATCAAGGCCTCCACGTTTCTGACCCTGAAAACTTGGTAGCATGCCGCGACATAGTAGAAGCCCATTATGCCCCATACGGCCGCCGATGTCGGTGTGTACACATTCATCTGGATCCACATGTAATTGGGGTTCTTAGTTCCAAATGGTATACCGATCACAATCGTGAGAATGAACATAGCGAGCAGACAAGCGCTGTAGACCCAACCTCGGCTCTGCCTCCGTATCTTTAAAGTGTGGAAGAACAGTATGTTCAACGCAGCCAAAACCCCTGCAAAGGCTGCTATCACGACACCTATATTCTGGAGATTCGTAGTAATGCCAGCAAACGCCGTTGGCAGCGCTAGAAAGTACTCGATAAACATATAGGCTATAACTGCCGAAGCTAAATATAGCGAAACTTCCCTACTTTTTATCCAAGACATGCTTATTCACTCCTACATGGCGAGTATCTTTGTGACGATATCGCTACCGGTAGCAGTGAGTATCAGTCCTAATACCATCACCACCAGAAAAATCAGCTTAAAAACGTCTTGCGCACTTACGCCTGCCAATAGATCAGGATCTTTTGTCAAATATGCCTGGGATGCGTACAGCTCCTCGCCTATTAGAACGTAGTCACAGGTTGCGACAAGATGTGGGGTATTGAGAACCTTTGCGGTTCCTCCCAACTGCATTACATCACCAACAACTGTTTTTGCGCGTGCAAATAACATGAACATGTAGCCCGAGCTTTGCCCGACGGAGATGTTACCAGCACATCTTTCCCTCTCTACGATACTCTGAACACCGGTAACGTAAGCGCTCGCTACCGTCGAAATGAACCGGACGTTTTCAGGCTTAAAGTCCTCGGGATTCCCTGCTTCAACATAAGCTGATCTAACAAGGTCCTCTATTATTGGTAATTGCAACGTGGATACGGTCGTTGCGATTACACCGCAACCCTTCCGGGCACATTGCAAAGCTGTATAATGAACTATCTCGAAGCCGACAATTGACTGGTCCTCTAACCCTCCAAGGCCAGGTGCGACATGGACAGGCCTACCAAGCTCCACCGATCTGCCCACTATCTCGTCTATCGCATCGAGGGCAGCTATGCGCCGAATGAATGGTTGCCAGCCGGTCTTCATACGCTGCATTATGTACATCGAAAGGATTAGGAATCCTAAGAAATACAATAACTCGAAAACTCTTCCTGAAACGATGACTTCACTCATTTTTTCCAATTAAATTATATATATTTTTTTATATTTAATACTTATTATAAAAGATTGATTGAAAATAAAAAAGGAATTTGGTATATTAAGTTTTTATACATACCTTTGCTTTGGCTCCGGCTTAGGGGTTATCTTTAATTTTTTAAACCATCTCAAGAATCTTACGGCGTTCTCAACAGATGCCTTCATCGCGATTTCTCCTTTCTTTGCCGTAGCGTGTGTTGCATATCCGATTGATCCAACCGGACCTACTTGTGGACCCCTTTCATTAAACCTGGGATAGGGCCAATTCATCATGGGATTCATGCGCATAAACCAGCTCCATTCAGTGTCCATGGGCAGGTTGACCCATTCGGGGAGGATAGGCTGATCTGTCCCCGGAGCAATCGTGTCGATGGCTTTGTCCATGTTCACATCCTCAGGATGGAGGAATAGAGCTGTGGAGGTCTCGCTTTCGCCCCCGTGACCTGTAAAAGTCTTGGTGGACGTGTATCCTAGCTTCTTACTTAAATCTTCAGCATCTTCAGGAGTTGTGAATGCTCTTCCACCACTTCCCAAGAACAATATTATATTGGGTCCAAACTCCTCGTAAAGCTCGCACATGGCATATCTTAGGGAGAAACCGTGCTGCTGCCCTCCGCAACCGGGGATAATAACGAACTTTCTGAACCCAGCGTGGTACAGGCTTTTTACGATGTCCTTGCAGACTTCAGTCAGGGTTCTCATCGAGAGAGTTACCGTCCCCGGAAATCCCATGTGCTCCCACTCTACCCCGAATGGCATTAAGGGTGTCAACACAGGCTTAACATCGTCCTTAGTGATCTTAGCGGCATTCCACCATGTATACCAAACCGAGACCTGATCTGTGTTGAAGGGCAGATGATATCCGTGCTGCTCCGTGGCCGAGAAGAGAACGACTACGGGTGTCATCGGGTCCTCCTTGATCCTCTCCTTTACCTCTGGCCATGTCATTCTCCCAAGCTCGACCTTGGGGTATACAGGCTCGCTTTCTAACATTTTCATCACTCTATATCTTTGTTTAATTGAAGTATAAAAAAAATCTATCCCCGAACCTAAACATGATACCTATTATAAAAAAGAGTTGAGGTGGTCCGTCGACTCACTTTTTCGTCGTTATGGTGTATCGGCACCCTAGGAATTCGAAGGCTTCGTCTATCTTCGCGCACGCGCTGTTCCATCGAGGGTTCTGTGAACCACTCGAAGAAGAATTCATGCTCGCTGAGTCTCTCCCCGGACTTACTGATGATGTTGCTGTACCGCTCGACCTCTATTTCGGTGGTCTCTGGGAAAGCCTGGAGGTACCTCGTGGTGTAGTCCGGATCGGAGAACGCGGTAGTGTAGTTGGGCTCCATTTTTCTTTAAACAACTCAGGTGCTAGGGATTCGAGTTTCCGCGCGCCTATATGAAGGCCTATTTATCTCTTACCTCTTCTCCCTAAACGCCCTCCAGCAATGGGCCCAGAATCCCTCACCCGTGAAATCATTGCATGCGCCTATCCGCCCACGCAGGAGCACTATGACGACGCCACCAGGCACCTCCAATCGCGCGCACGACCACGTCTCATCGGGTCAGCGCTTCCACGGCGCGCGCTGGCTTGTCCCTAAATTCCTGTAGTTTTAGAATACGTTTATCTTGATAGCTGGGGTCTCGTCCCCCGTGGCCCTCGTCAAGCCATAGGAGGTGAGTTCAATCGGACAGGACGAACACGAGACCCTTGAAACTCTGTTCAGTAACGTCGACTTAAGCATTGCTGAATAACAGGCACAGCAGTGCTACCACACCTCAGGCCCAGGAAGGCCACCCAGAAACCCCCTCGGCCTCCTCAGGGCCTTCATAGTGATGCGCATGAAGGAGATGAGAAGCCTCAGGGAGCTCACGAGGGTGCTGGACGTCGATCAGCGAGTCAGGAGGCTCTGCCTGATAGATGATGGAGAGAGGGGCTACCCCCGATCCGTCCTAAGCCGCTTCACAACGCTGTTCGGAGCCGAGAAGCTCAAGAGGGTGATAGACGAGAAAGTCGTCAAGCTCCTCAAGAGGAACAGGGTCAAGGAGGTGGACGCCGTCCTCGACGCCAGCTTCATCAGGGCCTGGAGCATACGCCACCCCCACGACAGCCGCAGAGGATACTCCGACCCGGATGCCAGGGTGGGGAGGCACGGCCGTACCTACGACCTGGGATACAAGCTCCACGTGTCCNTGGATCACCGGCGGATAATCCCGCTTGCCAGCGTGCTNGCCCCGGCCAACGAGAACGAGAAGAGGCACGGCCCCACGCTGGTCGAGAGGACCAAGGAGGTCCTCCGGAGGGCCGGGGCGAGGCTGAGGAGCCTGGTGGCTGACAGCCAGTACAGCAGCGGGAAGATGAGGAGGCTGGCCGACGAGGCGGTCATCCCGTTCATGGCCAATCAGAGGCGTGGTGAGGATGTGCTTCGGGTCGACAGGAAGTTCAGGACCCATGGGCCTGAGGAGGAGAGGGCGAGGTATCACAAGAGGCCGGCGGTTGAGACGGCGTACAGCTTCCTGAAGACCCTGTACGGCATGGCGGTGAACAAGGTCCGTAGGCTGGGGAGGGTGGCCGTGTACGCCCTCTACAGCGTCCTCTGCCACGTGCTCACCAGGGAGGCCGCGGAGAACATCGGTAGGCCGGACAAGGCGGTCTCGCCGACGTTCTTCAACACGTGATGCGGGCTTGTTCCCGGTGGCTGGGCGTGTCGCCTAGTGTGGGGAAGGCGTGGGGGTGTGCCGTTCATCCTGTGGGTGTGGAGGATATTTTGTCTGAGATGGGTTTGTCTTCTTTATTGGTGGGTGTGGGGTGGCGAATTGTTGTATTAGGGTGAGTTTGTGTTCAACTGGTTTACCTGTTTCGTTCGCTGGATCATGTTGGATATAGATTTAGGGACAAGCCAGCGCGCGCAGCAAGAAGGCCGTCGCGTGGATGAAGACGCAGAGCCTCGGATTCATGGACGACGCCATCCTCCGGAGCGACCTCGCGCTGCTGGAGACCTTTGACGAGCAGATCGGCTTCGTCGAGGAGAGGGTAGCCGCTCTAGCCGTGGATGAACCCCGGGTACGTTTGCTGATGACGATGACGGGCGTTGGCTGCTTCAGCGCGATGCTCGTCCTGGCGGAGATCTGCACCGTAGACCGGTTCAATGACGACAAGAAGTTCTCATCTTGGATGGGCCTAGCGCCGAGGGTTCGTCAGTCCGGTAAGAAGACCCGTATTGGCGGNGTTTATGGGTCGGGGAACAGGAGGATGCGGTGGGTGATGGTGAAGTGCGCCCACACCGCTAAGAGGTATGACCCTCGACTGAGGAGTTTCTACGAGAGGCATGTTAAGCGGAAGGGTGAGGAGAAGGCGGTGGTGGCTGTGGCTCATGAGATGGCTCGAATCATCTATTTCATGTTGAAGAGGAATGAGCCCTACAGGGGTATGAGGGAGGAGTTGACGGAGAGAAAGATTAAAGATATGGAGAGTAGAGCTTTACGCGGCTTGCGGAGCTGAATGGGAGGCCACCTGGGCCCTCGGGGGTTCGTGGCGCGTTTTTCCATAGGGGCGCTCATGGTATGACCTAAGCGCCGCCTGGAATAAACCTCCTTCATACATCATCGCGCGCTTCTCATGCCATCGCGCAATATAATTTAATATTAGTTACAATATGAACCTTAGAAACGTCATGACAGTAAAGGTAGAGTTAGAGCGGATGACTTGGCCAGAAGTCGTCGAGAGAGTGAAGGAAGATCCATTTACCCCCGTTATAGTTCTATTCTCATCAACCGAGCAGCACGGACCCCACTCCCCCCTAAACACCGACGCCTTCGCGAACCGGAAAATCTGGAAGACTGCTGCGGAGATGGTGGCTGAGGAGGTCAAACCCATACTGACCCCTATGGTCCCCTTCGGCGTAGAGTGGGAGCACATGGGCTTCCCAGGAACCATAACGCTGACACGGGAGACCATGACCAGAGTCGCAAAGGAGATAGTCAGGAGCCTGTACCTTAACTCGGGATTCAGGAAGTTTGCGCTCATTCCTGGCTGTGCCGGACAGGGGCCCCGCCTAGCCCTGCAGGTTGCAAAACTCGAACTATACGAGGAGTTCGGACCAGACATAGTTCTCTGGTCCTGGGATTATGGGAATGTCTTCTTGAAGCCGGCAGAAGTGGAGGAACTTAGAGAGAAGACTGAGAAGATGGACTTTATGAAACACAAATGGTTTACAGGGCATGCGGGTGAAACTGAGACATCTTGGACACTAGCACTCGAAAACCCAGACGTGGATATGTCCAAGGCTGTAGACACTGACATAAAACCAGAATGGGTTGGCCTACCAGAGGACATTGACTTTAACTGGTTTAGACTTTTAGATCCTATCCACTCATGGATTCTACCACGATTAAAGGAGAGAGGCCCTGAGGTGGCGGCAGCAGGATCAATAGGAACGGCGACAAGAGCTACAAAGGAAAAAGGCGAACTTATTATAGAGCTACGCATAAAACAGACAGCGAGATTTCTTCGATGGTTTAAAAAACTCAAGCCGCCCACCGGAGCAAAGCCAGAGCACAGGTATGGGTATAGACCATAAAACCCAATAACCCATTTCTTTTTACAATTATAGTTATGGACATAACTGTTTGTACTGTTCTGGCAGGAACCTCTGGAACCAGCCCCTGGCGAAGCTAAAGCCACCGCTCAGGCGGCGGTACGCGTTCTCGATCAGCGCCAGGAAACCTTCCCTCGTCGCGAAGAACGCGGTGGATACCTCCCGTTTAAGGCACCTCCACACCTGCTCTATGGGGTTCAGGTCAGGGGAGTAGGGCGGAAGATAAGCCAGGCGCATATCCAGCTCCTCGGCCTTGCTCCTCGTCATCTCAGCCCTGTGGGAGGCGAAGTTGTCCAGCACCACCAGGATAACTCCAACAGGGTTCGCCTCCCTCACCTCATCCAGGAACTCACACACGCTCCCCTTCCTCGAGTCCTCCTTGAAGCTGACGAGGCTTCTGCCCGCGGGCGCGTAGAAGCCAAAGGTGCTCGCCCGGTACTTGGTGGTGTTCTTCACGGTCCTGGGCTTATCGAGGCTCCAGACCCTGCACGTGTTCGAGTCCGTCTGGGGGCTACACTCGTCCAGAAACCCCAGGATGACCCCCTTCTCTCCATTCACGCGTTCTCGACGCTCTTCTTGAGCCTCTCCTCCGCGTCCCCGGGCCTCCTGTAGTCCCTGGGGTAGGGCTTACAGTACCTCAGCCCAAGGCCTATGAGGAGCCTCCTCACGCTCCTGGCAGGGTACTCGACGCCGAACCTCTCGCGGATCAGGGACCTGGCCTCCCTCGTGGTCCAGTCGTCTCTCCCCGCCAGCGTCTCCCTGAGCTCGTCCCTCTCCTCGACGGACAGCTTCGGGGACCGGCCTCCCCCGAACAGCGGTTCCAAACCCGCGAGGCCTCCCGCGTTCCATCTCTTCAGCCAGAGGTACCCGGTCATCTTGCATCTTCCCAGCCTCCTCGCCGCCTTCTCGACGGGTTCGCCGTCGTAGAGGCTCCTGATGAAGATGAGCCTCTCCAGCATCCTCCTGTCCTTCTCCCGCCTGATCAGGTCCTCGATCTCCGCCTCGGAGAGGTGCCTCTCCACTGCGACTATTCGACTCACGCGAGATCAAGTGAAGAACTCAAGTATAAATCGATTCGACCAATACTATAATTATACTAAATTTGGTAATAACTTTATAAAAAATTTATTTTTATTGAGATAAAAGCAGGAAGGAAAGAAGATGATACAAATCCTTCTGAAAAAAAATGGAATTTTATTGTTGAAAAAGAACGATATTGAGGCCCTCTCGTGCACTTCCTAAAACGGTGGTCAAGCTATGCCTAATTTTCTCATGTAGACTAAAGCTACTATTTTTGCACATTCTACGATCTCGTCGATGGATGCCGATTCATCTTGTTTGTGTCCTCGGGAGTAAGGTCCTCCTACGCCGAAGTTGAAGCAGGGCATCTTTCCGTCGTTTACCTGATAGTTCATATCCGTACTTCCAGTGGTTCCAAGGAAAGGTAATTCTCTACCTAGAACCTCTTTGAAGATACCCTTTACCTCCTGTATGTAGAGGTGGTCGGGAGACATCACGTATCCGTCACGAGAGTTGATTATCTCCACTTCGTACTTTAGGTCGGCGTCGGTGGCCTTGACACCTTCTATTACGGATATGAACTCATTCTTCACGTCATCCAATGTTTCTCCTGGAATCATTACTCTCAGAACTTCTTCCTCGCATTTATCTGGAACCGTTGCGCCTTGGACACCACCTTTTATCGTTCCAATGTTTAACATCGCTGCGATCTTATCTATCCCTACTTCTCTCAACTGGGGGGGAAGCTCTATACCCGGGAGGGCTTTCTGCCGCTTTAAGAGTACATTTCTCCAGTAATCGTTAAGCGCCACATTGATTTTGGACATCTTCTCGATGGCGTTTATGCCTAAAACGGGCATCTGACCATGCCAAGACTTACCTATGGTACGAATCATGAAGCGAGTTCTCCCTTGCGCAGACAGACCTATGCCTTGGAGGCCCCCATCCAACTGGATACCATAATCTGCCTTGACAATACCCTCCTTAATTAAGTAGCCCAACCCTGCAACTCCACCTATCTCTTCATCACAGTTAGCCGTGAGAATCAGATCTCCCTCAAATTTTACCCCTTGCTCATGAAGTGCCTCAAGAGCGTAGGTCATTGCAACGCATTCGCCTTTATCGTCGCAGGCTCCCCTCCCCCAGATATAGCCACCCCCTAGGTCATAAGGACTTGACCCGTAGGGGTTCTCCTTGGTTACCTCACCTCCGAGAGGGTCCACGGTCCACCCTTCTTTTTGAATCGCAGCGGTATCGATATGAGCGCTGATGTGTAAAATTGGCTTACCCGTCTTCCCTCTATACTTTGCCACAAAGTTGCTTCTCGGACCCTCAAGCCCCAGCAGGTCCCAACCCGAGAGCTTCAGGTATCTCTCCGTCGCATCATAGATGCTTACATCACATCCGTATTCGCTGAACTTGTCTGCCATGACCTTACAGAGTTTGTTGTAGTTCAGTCCTGGGGGCACCTGTGTATCGATTCGCACGAGCTTCTGGAGAAACTTAACAATCTCCTCCTTGTGTTCTTCAAGGTAGGAGAACACCTTCTCCTTCAAATCTACCATTTATATCAAATTACTTTGAGCACTTTGTATCTTAATATTTACGATTGGTTCGCAAACGATAGGTGTGTTCGCTCTTAGGTTTGTATAGGTCACTAACATATGAGAGTATAAGGGGCTTGAGTAAGCCGAAACCTTAAGGTATGAATGGATTATGAAAAAAGGGAGAGGTCTGCTTATGGGTTTACTCTGTAGGGTAGATCTCCACTTCACCTGTGGGCTGGGGATATGGAAACTTCTCTACCTCAGCGAACTCCTTCCTTATCTTCTCGAGGAGCTCCTGGTCTGTGAAAACATCTATAGCCGTCATGGCTAAAACTTTGCAGGCGGCAATAAGGGCCTCATGGCCCTCCTCCGACCTTGCTGCTTCCGCATACTCCTTAGTGTGAACCCCAAACCCGGTACCAATATACGAATAGATGGTTACACTAGGGACCACATTCTGTACGTTCCCATAATCGCTTGACACTTCTATCGCCTCCAGAATATAGTCTGACCACGTCTCCCATGGACTACTACGTTCACCCCTATCGCCTCATAGTTCTTCTTGGCCGCGAGGTTGAGGGAGGGAATTGGCTCTGAATCCAAGTACGTGGGCGCCCAGTTCCTGATCTCGACCTTGCAGCCCGTCGCCAAAGCGGCTCCCCGGGCACACCTCTTCACCTTTTCAACGAGGTCCCCAGTCAGTTCCGCGTCCGTTCCCCTGATGTGCATCCTCAGTGCAGCTACTCCTGGGATAGAGGCGGGGTAGTCCGAGAGGCCCGGGCATCCCCTCCCTCTCGAGGACATGATATAGTTGATCATCTGACCTGGAACGCCCTTGTATGTCTCCATGCAGTGGCTGCACAGCATAGCAGCAGTTAGGGCGTTGGCGCCTTTCCCGACGCTTGCAGCGTGTATGGTCTCACCTATGAACTTGAACTCCAGTGCTTCCGCTATCATTGTCTTTCATCACCTCACTCTATGGGTCCTACGCCGGCGGCGGGGGGCTCCACGTCCGGTTCTCTGACGGCCGGGTGCATCATAACAGTCACGTCGCATGGCTTGAACTCATCGATCATTATCGCCTTACCTCCTGAATTATCGAGGTACCTCTCCTCAGCAGGGCAGCCATATATCTTCAGTGAGCCATCGATCTGATCCATGATGGCCGCTAGGCCTATCGCCGCCCCCACCGCAGATGTTGCGATCATGTTGTGTCCACAGCCATGACCCACATCGATCAACGCGTCGAGCTCTCCCAGAATCCCTACGCAGGGCCCTGGACCTTTCCCAGCCATCTCCGCAATAAAGGCGGTTCTGAGGCCGTCCTCGAAGACTTTAAGAGTCGCCTCCGGTCTACGGATCTTAAAGCCCTCCTTCTCGAGTTCCTCTTTGCAGAGCTTGGACGTCTTGTACTCCTCCGTCCCCAGCTCCGCATAGTCATGTATCGTGTCGCTGATTCCGATGATCCTATCCCTGTTGGCGTCTATCACTTCACAGACTTTACTCTTCATTCTATCTATAAACTCTTTATCCACCATAGAATCAACTGATTTTAACAATAAAATATATGAAATTTTTGATCAAGGACTTCAAAAGGTTCATTCTTCGCGCGCACGGTCGGTTCCATATCCACCTGTTCGAAGGATCCGGCGACTTCAGTGTGAGTAGGCGTCGCGCGCGCATGCGCGTTGCTAAATTACATCTTTTTGTCAACTCACCTCCATCCGAAAGAGGCTATACATCTGGCCTTCTCCGGCACACCCAGACGCAGCGCGGCCACAGCCACCAGTAGCATCGTGATAACGCAGAGGGCCGTGTGAACCGTGACGTTCCTAAGCCCCCTGAGACGGTGCCCGCTGAGGCAGACCAAGTCCTCCAACCTCAAGTTCACCCGCTCTATCGACGACCGTGCACGACCGTAGACCTTCACCTCGTGCTCAGGGCCGTGGGCTCTGAAGCGCCTGTCCACCCGGAGAACGTCCTCTCCTCGCCTCTGGTTCCTGGGATACGGGATGACGGCCTCCACACCACATCCGGCCGCCTTCTCCCTGAACCTTCCGCTGGAGTACTGGGGGTCAGCCACCAGCCTCCTCACCCTTCCCCCGGTCACCTCCACTGCCTTCTCGAGGAGCAAGGGGGCGTGTCTTTTCTCGTTCTCGTTTGCCGGGGCCACTATGAAGGCGACCGGGAGATCTGAATC
>JGI24422J19971_10001550_pt1 | contig 14082 bp, 10 predicted proteins | sample DeeMarSWOR152_54_FD_19971 | JGI IMG/M metagenome (IMG submission 19971) | reverse complement strand
GGTAGTAGGCCTTTGTATAGCATCGCCACCACCAGTAGGGTCCCCAGAACCAGTTGGGATGGCTGTGGGAATCGTACCACCAGTAAGGCCACCTGATGACCCCTCCTAATGGTAGATCGGGACGTGGCCAACACCACCAGTAGAAGTCAACGAAGATGTATGGCTGTGCGTTGACTATGATGTATGGGTCAACTTCTGGAACCTGTTCAGGCGGTAGCAGATTTGTGACGAAGGCCATAGTCATGTTGGTTCCGTCGTCCATCTCAGCTGATAACATACAGGCGCGAGTTCCATCTTCTAGAGTGTCCGTGGACCACAAAGACGTCACTATTCCACTGAACACTTCTTCGTCGATTTCTCCTTCAATGGCCGTAGCGGTTGCAGTTTCTGGATACGTGATGGGGTCAAACGTGAATCCCTTGGCTTCGAGCTCTGCCATTACCTCCGGGTAACCTGCCGGCGTGGCGGGAGGCCACGGAAACGGTATATCCCAGTATCTGAATGTTCCTGGCCACTCTACGATATGCTGCAGTTTTACTGGCTCCCAGTATGCGCGTTGTATAACTCTGCTTTGGGGCACTATGAAGCAAGGAATATTCATTCCTGCCGAGTCCCAAGCCGTGATTGCGTCTATGTTCAGGATGCTCTCTCCTGGTCCTGTGCAGTGAAATGTGATTGTTGCGATAGCTCCACTGCCGCTGTTTCCTCCCGTTATCGCGTCGGACTGCGCACCGAAATTTATCGTGCCTGTTACATCGTCTATGACCTTATGAGTGTCGTGCTTCGGTGAAGGAAGGAAGCAGGCGTCAACGATATTGGTACAGTCTACATACGCTGTGTCGTAGCTAAGGGATATATCAAAGCCGTGTAAGTCGTAGACGTCTTCGATCATGACGTTGACTGTGAACGGTACACATACGGGTACTGTATGTGTGGCTGGGTCTAGGGAGACGATTGCAGGTGGGGGTTCCCACTGGGGAACACTGGCGGGAATCACATTGTTAGGTATGTACATGTTGTCGAATTGGTCTGAGATGTAGATGACCTCAAGATTCAAATGTCCTGGCCCTGTGTCTGTGCAATGGAACTCGACTGATGCTAAGGTTCCGCTACCTGTAGCTCCACCGGCCGTTGTCCATCCTTGACAAAATGCTTGACCTGCGATGGTTAGGTCAGAATTGAATATAACTGGCTCTACAAGGAAGTCTCCGTCGTATGCACCAGTTGCAGTCATCTCAGCAGAGTTGTAGATTAGTAGGAATTCGTAGTCGTAAACAGGAAATTCATAGAAGTCTACAATGTTTACGTCGACCACGAAGATGGTGCAGACTTGAGCATCAGATACTGACGGCGCTATACGTATTGTACAATTCACGGGGGTTTGTGCTTGGGCGGTGAAATCTAATACACTCAACGCGGCGAAAGAGGCTATGATGGTGCTGACTATCAAGAACGCGGCGATCAACACTTTCTTATTTTCTATTCTCACTCTTTTTCCTCCTTTTTTTTCTGCAGATTTATTTCATCACGCCACGCAGTGGGCGCTCTGAAGGGAGAAGGTGAAATGAAGCTCTGGAAATGCATCAACAGATACACTGTATAGTATCATGTGAAATCTCCCTCCCCTTCGCTTTCCCCTTTTGGGTGCTTTTTGTATATATCGCTTATGGAACAGTTTTCTGTAAATGTCACACTCCTACAGCGAGATGCATACAGCAGACAACCGCTGAAGAATTGAACATCCTGGAAAAGATATGAGGTTAAGAAAGCACGTTTGTTCCGACCTCAGCAAGCATTATTCTGCTCGAGAAGTCTACGGACAATAATCTTTCCAGATGATGCCATCTCTCCGTGGCTGTTTCTTCGTAGACGCCCAAGAAACCACTGATCTTAAAATATGCCCTGCGCACTTATTACGTGGAAGAAGCCCTTTTGAGATACTCCGTCATCGCAGAATCCTATGAAGAAATCGAAGCCACAACAAAAAGGCTGGAAATGACTGACCACCTAGTCGAGCTTCTCAAAGAAACCCCTAGCGACATAATCAACAAAGTTGTATATCTGACCCAGGGAAAATTGCATCCTGATTTTGCTGGAATCGAGATAGGAGTAGCCGAGAAACTGGCAATACGAGCAGTTGCCAAGGCAACAGGCTACACCGAAAAGCAGATCGAGGAGGATCTGAAAGAGAGTGGAGACCTTGGCACAACAACCCAGAGATTCTTAAAGAAAAAAGCACAAGCGACACTCTTCAGAGAGCCACTAACCGTTCGAAAAGTATATGAACAACTGGATAAAATGGCGAAGGCGTCTGGTCCAGGATCTCTGGATCAGAAGATAAATCTCTTGGCCGGCCTCCTAGGCAACGCTTCTCCCGAAGAAGCAAAATACATCATTCGAACAGTCACAGGCAGCCTGAGACTGGGAATAGCCGACATGACAGTTCTCGACGCGCTAGCGATCGCATACGGCGGTGGAAAAGAGGCTCGGGAAGATCTGGAAAGGGCCTACAACATCTCCTCAGATCTGGGCAAAGTGGCAAAAGCCGTTGTGGAAAAGGGAATGGAGGGCATCGAAAAGTTTGAAGTTTCGATTGGCAGGCCGATTAGACCCATGATGGCCGAGCGCCTAAGCTCAGCCTACGAGATTCTTGAGAAGCTGGGAGGAAGGTGCATGGCCGAGTTCAAATATGATGGAGAAAGAGTACAAGCCCACAAGCAGGCGGATAATGTCGTTCTGTTCTCTCGACGACTCGAAAACATCACAGCGCAATATCCCGATGCCGTTGAATTACTCCGCCAACACACTAGAGCAAAAGACGCTATTGTCGAAGCCGAGGTCGTAGCCATCGACCCTGACACGGGTGAAATGAGACCTTTCCAAGAATTGATGCACAGAAGACGAAAATACGGCGTAAAGAAGGCTGTGGGAGAATATCCCGTCTCGCTCTTCATGTTCGATGTTCTCTATGTTAACGGAGAAGACTTGACTCTAGAACCATACCCCATCAGACATGAACACCTTGAAAAAGCAATCGAACAGGGCGACCGTGTCAACGTAGCGGATCATCTTGTCACTGATGACCCAGATGGACTTGAGGGATTTTTTGAAAAAGCCGTAGAAAGCGGATGTGAAGGGCTGATCTGTAAATCGTTAAGCGAAGATGCTGTTTATCAGGCGGGGGCAAGAGGGTGGCTCTGGATAAAATACAAACGTGACTATAAGAGTGAGATGACGGACACAGTAGATCTAGTAGTCGTAGGGGCGTTCTATGGGAGAGGAAGGAGAGCTGGAACCTACGGCGCCCTCCTGTTAGCAGCATACGATCCTGAAGAAGATATGTTCAAAACCTTGACCAAATGTGGAACAGGCTTCACCGACGAGGACCTCGGAAAACTCCCGAAAATAATGGCAAAACATCGAATAAATCATCGACATCCAAGAGTCCAGTCAGCTATCGAGGCAGATGTCTGGTTTGAGCCGAAAGTCGTGATCGAAGTCATAGGGGCCGAAATAACACTGAGTCCTATTCACGTATGCGCCATGGACGCCATTAGAAAAGGAAGTGGATTAGCAATTAGGTTCCCACGGTTCACAGGAAACTATCGATTGGATAAGTCGGCTGAAGACGCAACATCTGTTAGGGAGATTATCAAAATGTACAAGAGTCAGCTGACGAAGGTGGCCGGTTGATCCAATGATCAGTTGCTCATTAACTCAGGACTCTGTCCGATGTCAAGCATTCATTAACAGAAATAAATAGTTGATTATGGTCATTAACATGAGGGATTGTCCAAGTGAGAAATCAATGGCTTCAGAAGAATGTGGACTTGAACGTGCTTGCTGAACGCATAAGACCATTTTTTAGTGAAACAGATTTTGAAACCACGGCTGAAAAGACACAAAAAGGATACATGATTCAGGCAATCAGCAAAATCCCGAACTTGAAGCTGAGAATCAACGTTACGATTCTGGGTCGACCAAACGATCTTACAGTTGAGTTTTCGGCTGATCGTGGGGGATATTCTTCCCTGTCAATGATAGCAGGATATTTAACAACGATGTTTGGAGGAGGATTTCTCATATCTAGGGAAGCCAAGAAGCGAGAAGCTTTAGGCCTGCTTGAAAACTCCTTCTGGAGGCACACGCAGATGCAGGTGGCAGATCTCGTGGATTCAGCAACCCATACAAAGAGTCACAGCAAAACTTACTGATGGTACTGCTATTTTGTGACGCTTTGCGATGATGTGTGTCTTAGCACATGTGGAAGGGGAGTTACGCTTCAAAACTAAGAGTCCTCGGCGATCTACTTTCCAGTGAGTCTTTAGGTTTATGTATAATGGAATGATTTGCGAAAAATTAGCCTATATCCAAAGCCTGATGTAGCACAGCGAACAATAGTATTCCGTGTATGAAGAGCGTTTCCGAGGACACAGATGCGCCCAAGCCTTCTCTCCAACATCTAAGGTTTGGCCACAGATTTCACACTTTGGTGGGCCATCTAAGCGGCTGACGAGGTTTTCCATTATGGTTATTTTCTTCCAAGCCGCCATGACGTACAGCCTCCAAGGGTGTACTCCTGTGACAGTTCTTCTGTAACAGAGTTTTTTATATTTTTTGTGTCGTATATTTCATTGTGGTTTTGTCCATTGCTTATCTGCTACTGCAGTTTTGCGTGCGTGCATCTAAGCTATCGATCGAATGGGGTCTGTTGGCGAAGAGCTCTGCTTCTTTGAGTGATTGCTCAAAATTGATATGGAAATTGTTCTGCATTTTCAGTAGAATGCTTTAAATGTTTCGTAAATCTCACCATAAGGCGAGAGACACTATACACTTGAAATGGGCGCATTCAAGGATAAGACATTGAGACTGATGCTAAGCGCTTGTCCAAGGTTGATAAAGATGGATTTAGTCGGCTTGCACGTGTTGACTGGTATGTTGAGCAGTGTTACTCAGATGGGCGCGACGATCCTCGTGCTCTTTTGTGTTGTCAACTACTTCTCATTAAAACCTGAAGGTTCGATAAGGATCATTTGGGTTAGCACTTTCTACTACTTTTCTTTAGTGATTACAAGTTTTGTGGCTGCTTCATGCATGCATGGGCATTTGGTGTTTGGAGTGTCCGCTTTGTTGGAAATATCTCTAATTCATCTTTGCTACGGGCTCTTAGTTCTGGTTCTGTACTCAAAGGTTCTTCTATCAAAGAAATAGTCTGTTGACTTTGAATGTACATGAAAGAAATGCAAGAAAATGAATCGGTCTAGGAGTGGGAGGGGTCTCAAGAAGGATGAAGAATACGCGAGAGCTGTTGAATGTCAGGAAATTGAGGGTGTACTTCAACGCCAAAGAAGGGACAATCAAGATAGTTGATGGAATAGATCTTAGGATAAGAGAAGGGGAAACTGTTGGGTTGGTGGGGGAAACTGGAGCAGGAAAGACTGTCACCGCTCTTTCGATTCTGGGGATACTTCAACCTATAGGCAAAGGTAGGCCGCTATGGAGGATTGAAGGCGAGGTCTTCTTCAAAGGTAAAAGCCTGTTTAAACGATCTAAGGAAGAGATGAGAGCGATAAGGGGTACCGATATATCATTTATACCTCAAAATCCGATACCATCACTTCATCCTATAGATGTAATTGGGTATCAGACCGGTGAGGCTGTCGAGGAACATGAAGAAATCGAAAGAAAGAAAATAATGAATATAGTTGTAGAACATTTGGGGAAGGTCGAGATAGCTGATGCTCAGAAACGCTATTACGATTTCCGAGATCAATTCAGCGGAGGAGAGGGACAGCGCATCTTGATCGCCATGGCCTTGATACGCAACCCTTCTTTGCTATTAGCAGACGAGCCGACCAGTTCGTTAGATGTGACCGTGCAAAGGCAAGTTTTGCAGCTGCTGAAAGCGGTGAAGAAGCACTTCGACCTTTCCATGCTTCTAATTACGCACAATCTTGCTGTCGTAGCCGAGATGTCCGACTATGTCTATGTCATGTACGCTGGAAAAATCGTCGAACATGGCGATGTCATGACGATATTCAACAAGCCTCTACACCCTTACACTAGAGGACTGTTGGCATCCATGCCGAGATTACACGCAAAGAAAGGCTCTTTCAGTTTTGGTGGAATCCCGGGGGAGCCGCCAAATCCGCTTTACCCAATCTCAGGATGTAAGTTTCATCCGCGATGTAGGCATGCGGACGCTGCATGCAGCACGAAAGAACCGGAATTGATGGAAATCGAACCAAAGCATTCGGTAGCTTGTCTACAAACTGATGCGCTACTTAGTTATAATGACTAAGAGTTGCAGGAGCCAAAAGAAGTTGTGTTCTCTCCTCCGAGGGACCTTGAGCAATGACGGGGGTCATGAAACCATCGAATCGGTGACAGTCATCAAAACTATGGTAGGGCGTAATGATCAATGATGTCCAGAGAAGTGCTCGAAAGGGGTCGGAACGATCGAACAGGATGGACTTCTCTATCGATAACTGGTGAAAACCGAATATTAAAAGGGGGCTCATGGCTTTCTTATTAATTGCAATGAACAAGAAAGTTGTTCTAGCAGCAATTGTTTCGGTACTGTTGTTATCGGCAATTGCTGAAGTGGGGTTCACATCCCTACCCACAACGGATTCTCTGGAAATAGTGGTTGGTGTGGATGTAGGCGATTGGGTCAAGTACAGTATAGTAGCTGCCTGGGCGTCCAACGGTTCAAATCCGGAACCACCCCCCGATTTCATTGAGATCAATAATATAGAATGGGTAAAGAACAGTGTTCTGGCAGTTACAGGTACCAACATTACGTTTCAGAGAGTGGCTCATTACATGGACGGCAGTGAAACCACAAGTGTCGAGTATGTAGACTTGAAGACCGGATCCAGTTCTGAGATTGGCGCCTTCATGTTTATTCCGTCAAATCTTGACAAAAATGACATTGTGCATGCATCTCCCACTGAGCACTACACTATAAACGAAACAGCTACTCGCCCGTACGTGGGAGTCACTAGAGAGACAAATCTCTTGAACGTCTCAACCGTCTACGATGATCCGTTCTCGAATGCGACAATTATATTTACCGCTAATTACTACTGGGACAAGAAAACTGGCGTTCTATGTGAACGTCCTGGAACCTTTGCAAGCTACGTAGAAGGCGTGCTGGAATCGCTATCGATATCCGAGAAGATCGTTGATACGAACCTTTGGGGACTCAATGCGCCGATCGATGGAGAGGACTTCTCCTCATCAGTTATTCTCGCAGTCTCAGTAGTAGTGGTGGGCGTTCTAGCTGTGTTATTGTTCTGGAGGCGCAAGGAGAAGAAGCTCAAAGGAAGCAAGCGCTAGACTTCAAGGTGCCTCCTAACGGTTTTTTCCGAGAAAAGTGGGATTTTGCTGTACGCCGCGTGACACCAATTAGACATCAGCGACTTATGGCTCACCGCATATGGAAGTAGAAGAGTACTTCTGCGATGCTGGCTCCTGATGTGAAGCTGATGATGAGTACGAACCAGATTTCAGGGGGCAAAACTTGGGCAAGGAAGAGTGGGACGATCATGGAGACAATGAGTATGCCAAATAGAAGTAACAATGTCTTCCATTGCGAAGCACCTTTTTCGGTTGGCAGAATTTTCTCTCTGGAAGGCTTTGACGCTTTGGCGATCAAGAAACGGACATTAAACACAAATATGGCTGGTGCGATGAGCAACGTGCAGATGAAGTAGTATAAAAAGTGGATCAGATTACCCTGTAATAGAAGGACTGCTAGAATCACAGATAGCACAGATGTTACGGCGCTGATGTAAACTCTGGTTCTCGAAAAGGGATATCTTCTTTTTTTGGCGTTAGAACTCATAGAGGAATCCTCCAAACGTATGTTTCCTGCAAACTTGGCATGACAAGCATTGCTTGAGTTTGTGCATGCGTACTGTGTACGCGCGCTGTTTTAATGTTGAGTGGTCCTGAATCCTAAAAAGACTAGCTCTTTCGGCGTTTGGAGCCCTTTGTGCCGTATAAGTGGCATGCCACAAGCCTGTTGTTTTCTACCTGAACTAGAGGCGGCTCTTTATTCCGGCAAACATCCATAGCGTGGGGGCACCTCGTATGGAACCTGCATCCTGGAGGTGGGTTGATAGCGCTAGGGACTTCTCCTTTGATGACGATTTCAATTCGTCTTGCTGTCGGGTCAGGAACAGGTACGGCCGCGATCAAAGCCTGCGTGTATGGGTGTAGTGGCTTGCCAATCAAATCATCTGTGGAAGCCTTCTCTACAATTTTTCCCAGATACATAACTGCGATTCGGTCGCACATATGTCTAGATAGAGCTATGTCGTGTGTTATATAGAGAAATGATGTGTGAAACTTCTTCTGCAAACCCAAGAGAAGTTTCAGGACTTCGCTTCTGATGGAGGCATCTAGCATGGACACTGGTTCGTCTGCAACAAGAAACTCAGGTCTAAGTACAAAGGCTCTTGCTATGGCGACTCGTTGTCGTTGACCGCCGCTTAGTTCATGGGGAAACCTGTATAGAAACTCTTCAGGCGGAACTAAGTCAAGGTCTTCCAAGGCCTGACTTACTCTTTCAGCTATTTCTTTCTCATTTTCTGCGACTTTCTGTATCCGCAAAGGCTCTGAAATAATGTCATAGATGCTCATTCTTGGATTTAAGGACTCGTAGGGATCTTGGAATATTATCTGCATCTTTCTTCGCAGTTTTCTAACCTCATGTTCAAGAGAGAGGGATAAAAGGTCTCTGCCTTCGAAGACTACTTCTCCCTCAGTGGGCTCGACAAGTCTGACCAAGCATCTCCCCGTCGTGGTTTTTCCGCAACCACTTTCCCCTACAAGCCCGAAGATTTCTCCTTGCCTAATGTTGAAGTTCACTCCATCAACAGCGTGAACGTATGGGACTTCCTTAGTGAAGAGTGATTTAAAGAAGCCAAGCTTAATTGGAAAGTACTTGACCAGGTTGCGTACTTCTAGGGCTACGTTCTTCTCCATTTTTTTCACCTTTAGTATAGGTGGCACGCTACATACTGATCCTTGCTGCTCTTGACGAAAGGAGGATCGTTAGTTCGGCAAATATCCATTGCTTGGGGGCATCTTGGATGGAATCTGCATCCCTTTGGGGGGTTGAGGAGGTCAGGTGGGAAGCCATGTATAGAGGAGAGTTCCATTTTGGGCCCTATGACGCTTGGGAAAGCCAATATAAGCTTTTGTGTGTATGGATGTAGAGGCTCTTTGAACATGGGTACCACGTCTCCATATTCCACAATTTTCCCAGCGTACATAATAGCCGCGTTGGTGCAGGTTTCAGCAATCATTGAGAGATCATGGGTTATTAGTATCCATGAAAGGTCTAGCCTACTCTGTAACTCCTTCATAACTCTCAACACTTGAGCTTGTACAATGACGTCTAACGCTGTGGTCGGCTCGTCTGCAATAACCAAGTCTGGGTTGCAGGCGAGCGCCATCGCCGTTACAACGCGTTGTTTCATGCCGCCGCTTAGCTCATGGGGATATCGATTAGTTTTTTGTGATTCTATTCCTACAACTTCCAACAACTTGCCGGCTCTTCCCAATGCTTCTTTCTTATTAATCGCCTCATGTTCAAGCATAGCTTCTGCGATCTGGTGTCCTATCGTGTAGGTTGGGTGAAGAGCATTCATTGCACCTTGGAATATCATGGAAATCCTTTTCCATCGGATTTTCTGACGAATCTCTTTATCACCCATCTTCGTGATGTCGTCACCATCTAATGTTATGGCTCCATCTACTATTCTTCCATTTGAGGGCAGTAGTCTCATGACACTTAGTGCGGCGCTCGTTTTTCCACATCCAGATTCGCCAGCGAGTCCCAAAGACTCCCTTGTACTTACTGTGAAGCTTACATCGTCAACGGCCTTGACGTTGCCCCTAATTGTATTGTAATACATCCTTAGGTTTTCGACTTTGAGCAGGTCCACCTAGCGTCTCCTCCGCAGCCTGGGGTTGACCACCTCGTCGAGTGAGTGACCTATGAATACGAAAGCTAGGCAAAGAGTTGTGATGGCAAGTCCAGGCGGTATTATCCACCACCAAGCTAGCCTTGTGAAGGCGCCAAATCCGTAGGCATGATGTAGCATCTTTCCCCAGGTTGGGACTCTGGGATCGCCAAACCCTAGAAAGCTCAGTGCGGCCTCAAACAGGATGGCCCCTGGGACGCTGAGCACCAAGGATGCAAACGCGACGGGAAGAACGTTTGGGACTATATGTCTCATTATGATGTAGAGCCTACTCGCGCCAGCGGCTCTCGCGCACTCGATGAAAGATGTTTCTCTGATTGAGAGAACTTGGGATCTGATCATTCGGGCCAGACCCTGCCAACCGAATATTGCAATGAAGATGACTATGTAAAAAATGTTCTTTCCGTAGAGGAAGACGAGGGTCAAGAGCAGTGGCAAGAAGGGTAAGCACAGGAGTATGTCAACTAGTCGCATCATGACTTCATCCAGGATACCGCCGAAATATCCCGTAATGACGCCGACAAGGATTCCTATGGATGCGCCAGTCACGGCGCAGAGTACTCCTATCAGCAAGGATATTCGAGCACCATAGACCAACTGGCAGAAGAGGTCTGCTCCAGTGTCGTCACATCCAAGAATACCATGTACCTTCCCTGGTATGACAAATTCACCATTTTTAAGATTTATTCGGCACTCTGCACTCTCTGAAGAAGGCTTGAATCGCATTTCAAGTAGGAGGGCGTATTCACCCTTTTGCGAGAAAATTATGGGAGCCGGATTCTCCTCCATGCCGAAGCCTAATCTTTCTCTGAAGAAAGGTTCCACCGATTCCACATCTACAAGTTCTCCCGTAGGTGCCTCCAAACGTTGCTTGCTCCACATGAGATACTCTGTCCTGTCTTCCCGCTCAGGAGTCTGCAGTGTTATCTTGATTGAATATTCTACGGACGAGACGTTGCTGCCTTTCCACTCGAACTTGAAATAGAAAGAGTGTGGAGGGATCTCATTGTAGGAGAAATTGGCGATCAGATCAACATGGACAGTTTCCATGGTCTTTGCCCTGTATTCCACATCCACCTTCTTCCCCCAGGTCTTAATGAACTCAGCCCCTTGTTCTATGGTCCAGTAGGGCTCATAGTCGATTGTTTTTGGATAATCACTAAATTGTGGAAAGATAGTCAACCATTCTGGTCTTGCAAAATCTTCGGCTACGCGCTCTCTAATGATTGGGTCATACGGCGTTAGCCATGGTGCAAAGGCAGCTAGAACCACAAAAAACCCGAGTATCGCGACGCCAAATAACCCAATTCTCTTTCTCTTAAACTCTTCCCAGAAGCCTCGGATTCTCCTTACAAAAACTATCCTTTTCTCTTTACTGAGGATAAATGACATTGCGTGGCTCCCTCATCTTCTAGCGCCGACGCGTATTCGCGGATCTAAGACGCCATACAGTAGATCTGCAATGAGATTGGCAAATATCATCAGGACTGCGTATATGAAAAGCACTGACTGAACCACAGGATAGTCGGCAGCCATCAGCGAGTTCAAGTACCATCGTCCTATTCCTGGTAGCGAAAATATCCACTCAGTTATCATGGCTCCGCTTATTATGCCTGGAATTCCCAAGGCTATCATCGTCACTATCGGTGGAAGTGTGCTTCTGAAGGCGTGTCTGTATAGTACGGTTCTCTCGCTGAGTCCCTTGGCGCGTGCTGTAACCACGTAGTCTTGCGTGAGAGACTCGAGCATGACGTTCCTGGTGTACAAGGCCCAAGATCCGAAACCACCGAGTACGAGTGTCATCACAGGCATGGCTAGGTGCCATGCAACATCAGCCATATAAGCGAGTGGGTTAGTTGGGGGCGGTGTGCTGTACATGCTGCTGCTTGGAAAGATCTTGAAGCCCCAAGTCATATATGCGAAGTACGAGAAGAAGAGCATAAACAACAGCTGAATGAAGAATACTGGGACTCCCCACGTTAGAAGACCGGAGCCTATTGCAAACACGTCTATCTTTGATCCTCTTCTTGATGCAGCGAGAATCCCTATGGGGATGCCCACCAAAATCGTTGCAACCATAGCGGAGCCTAAGAGAAGTACTGTGCTTGGAAGCCGCCACGCCATTTCCTCTGCCACTGGAGACATGCTTTGAAAGGAGAAGCCAAAGTTCCACGTGAACATGTTTCTAATGTATTTGAAGTATCGGATATGAAGAGGTTCCAAGAGCCCATATAGGTCNAGCAGGCTCCTCTGAACTTCTGGTGTAAATTTAGGATTTACTATCCCTGATGTGGGCTTGACGGGTGATACAACTTGGAATATTACAAAATTCGCAGATGCAATTATCCAGAGAATTAACACAGAGACGGCGGCTCTTTGTATCAAATATCCTCTCATAATGGTTTTCTCCCATCCAGTGGACTCCTTCGGTAACGCGTTTCCTCACAAAACCATTTAAAGTTATCCCCAGTCCCTTGTTTGTAGATGTGACTTCTGTATATTTGCTCTATACCACTCTTTGGGGAAGTCTTATATGCGGGTTTAGAATAACATTAAGGTTGCTGAAAAAGCGAAAGGAGAAAGAATACAAGGTGAAACATATGAACAGAAAATTGTTTGCTCTATTGCTGACACTGTTTCTCATTGCTTCTATTGTTCCACTGACTTTTGCGCAGAATGGCCCGGAAATTGACAAGTTGCGCTTCCATGTCATAAAGAGCCCGGATGCCGAACTGATAGCGATGCAGACATGTGATATTGACGTGCTAACCGACCTGATTAGAACCGGAGACATTGAGAAGCTCTATAGCGAAGATTTCACAATAACCTCTGCCCCTGGCTTCCACATGGGTCACATCGGCTTCAACATCAGACCCAACCAGACCTACAAGGACACCGCCCACGGGAGTCCAATCGCTGGGCCTGTGTTGAGCGACGCGAACTTCAGGCACGCATGCTTCCACTGCTACAACCAAGATGAGATAGTAGCTTCCGTGTACAAGTACATCGTTACGCCGGTGAGGTCCTTGGTGCCGCCCGCTCAAGGCGGATGGGGAAACCCGGCTATTCCTACCCATCCCTACAACCCAGGTGACCCCGAAGCTGATACAATATATAATCCAGCGACACAGGATAACTCCGATGCCTGTAGCATACTCAGGTATGGAGGCTACGAGTACGATGGAGACGAATGGATAGTCCCCTACGACTTAGATGGCAATCCCGCGACCAACGACACTATACCCGAACTCAAGGTGTTTACGCCAACCTACGAGGTGGCGCCAACATCAGCTGAGCACGGCAACAGATTTGTTGCCGACTGCAACGCAATTGGAATACCGCTGGAACATGATCCACGTGAGTTCAGTCCATACCTAGACTTGGTCTTCGGCGCTGAGGATGTTGCTGGTGGAGAATTCGACCTCTACATGGTCTTCTGGGGCCTCGGAAGGTTCCCAGACCACCTCTATGATATGTGCCACAGTGACTATGACAGCCTGATTGTCCCCGACTCATACAACTCTCCTGGAATCCACAGCGACGAGCTAGACGACGAGGTTGAAATAATAAAGTTCAGCCTAAACCACACAGCGAAGATGGCGGCTGCCTACAAGGCTCAAGTGATGCTCTACGATCCAGACAACTATCCCGAGTGTGCATGCGCGTACATGCAGCTCTACTCAAGGATACTCTTTAACGCCTTCAAGCCGGGTATGAGGGGTGTCGTGAACTCACCTGGCTACGGCTCAGACAACAGTTGGACATTCCTGAACATGCGCTGGACATCTGGTCATCCCAACGAGCGGATTGAAGACGGCGACAGCACCATAGTCTGGTGCCTAGGCGAGGAACCTGAGAGCTTCAACCCATGTTACGCATCCACGGTCTATGCGTGGGAGATCATCGGTACGTGCTTGGATGGCCTGATGGCTGTCAATCCGTACACGCACGCAGACATTGGATGGATGGCTACGAGCTGGAAGATAGATGAACTAACGAATGAAACCGTTACCCTAGACAGTCCCTGGTACTTGGGCTACAACGATACAGCTGAAGAGAGGATACTCTACAAGAACACTGGTGA
>JGI24422J19971_10001548_pt1 | contig 14084 bp, 14 predicted proteins | sample DeeMarSWOR152_54_FD_19971 | JGI IMG/M metagenome (IMG submission 19971) | reverse complement strand
ATAACGCCGCCATCAACTGGGTCAATGTTGCTCTTTGCTACCGTGGACTTGCCAATGAGGGCGTCAATGTTGGTCTTTGTCAAGTTAACATTTATTATACCTGCACCCACGGCTGCACCTTCATGAAGCTCCATAATCTTGAATTTACATCCTTTAATATGATTCAAACGTCTAACAAGTTCACCAAAGTCGTTCGTCTTCACGCTTAGGATGAATTCATGGTTCTGCCTAGCAAGGGTGTAGCTGCTTTTGTACTGCTTCGAGAATTTGGAAAGTGTTTGAGCCAACTTAAATTCGTCAGCTTCTATCGTTAGCGTAACTCTCATGGTTGTTCAATATTGAGTAATATTGAGTCTCATATAAGGCTATCGGTTCTTATCCATGCCTCACCACAGAAAGATGCCATTAAGATTCATATTGCACAGGAATCAGTAGCCAACTGTACTTCCCCAGACGTTCATGGAACCGCGAGACTCGATAGAGATTTTGCTATTATAGCAAATATAACCGTCAAACTTGGGGAGTATATATATACTTATCTAAGATTTCCAGAACTACGCTGATGATTATTCCAGACATGCCTCCAATTATGGTGATGAGTCCTATGATGGCGAGGGCGAAGCCCAGATAGTAAACTCCTGTCGCTTCATAATATGTTGTTGCGAAAATCCAGAGTCCGCTCGTGTGTTCCTGAACCCCGAAAGGCGCAATAATGTTCCCCAAGATTAGCAGGATTATCCCAACTGGAATCGAAACCATGCTCCCGACAAACAATCTTCTATGCCTCAAAATCCCTCATACCCCTTAAGTTCGTCAGCTTCTATCGTTAGTATAACTCCCATCGTTACTCAATATTGAGCAATATTGCGTCTCATATAAGGTTATCGGTTCCCATCCATTCCAATAGGTTGAAGATGCACGCACGAGAGGTTTAAACTGGAGAAGGCAATCATATCTTTTGCCCATTTTCACTCGCGAATTGTGTGGAAATCCCTTGGCGCCATGTTACTCTCATGTTCTAACCGTTTTCCAGTTTTTCTTAGATAAACTCTGAAATCATGGGTGCAAATGAGAGAGAAAAGGTTTATCGAAGACAAACTCCTAATCTGGGAGAGACAAGGCCAACGTTTGAATCTCTTTGTCCACTTTCTCCTTTCTTTTCGGCTCCTTGACAAAGACCAGCAGAAGCGCTAAAGCTAGTAGTCCCATTATTCCACTTACGAAAAAAGGAAGTCCAACCCCTCTAACTGTCAAGCCTCTAAGCCATCCAATTCTGAATTCTTCAAGCTGAAACGTATAGAAAAGCCACGGTCCTAAAAGCACTCCAGCAATCATACCCACATCAAAGAAGGCAGTAAATCTCCCAAATAATTTACCTCTAATCTTCGCAGGAACCAAATCCGTTCTTAAAGCTCGATCAGCAGGCATACTAACGTTAATGCCTAAAGATCGAAACGCCATAACTCCAGTCGCTTGCCAAAGATTAGATGTGAAGGGCAATACCAAGGAAGCGAGTCGAGAAGATATACTTCCAATAGCTATTACTGGCTTCCTTCCCCATATATCAGCTAGTTTTCCCGCGAATAAGTTGCATAATATTCCCACAAATCCAGAGACAGATAAAATTGCCCCTCTCTGAAATGGAATGGCTCCGAAAACCTCGCCTAGAAACAGAACACCAACTGGCGCAATAAAGCCTACAGCAAAGCCATTGGTCAAAGTTGTAATGTACAAGACTCTAACGGATCGCAAAATCCATCCAGCTAATTTAACGTCGTTTTCTCTCGCTGTTTCCCTTCCTTTTTTGATTGAACTACGCCCTCTTGTTTCCCGAACTTTCCAAGCTACCAAACCCATAGCGATCACAGATAGTCCGGAATCCACAAAATAAGGAATCCGATAGCTATTTTCCAAAGCTAACCCTAGACTGGTCTCTGAGAAAAACTGGATGGTCCCACCAAAAACGGGTCCTAAAAACCACCCCACCATAGTGGCAGTTAAAAAGAATCCCAGAGCCTCGCCTCTCCGGCTTCTAGGAACCTGATCAATTAAGGAAGCCTCTGCAGCCGGACGCACTGCGGCTGTAGCCACCCCGTTTAAGGCCCTGACAATCAACAAAGACGGCCAACTTTGAATCAAACCCGTCAAGGTGCCTAGGAAAACGTCTGCAAGTAACCCAGCTTGAATCAGCTTTTTCCTGCCGATACGATCAGATAGACTTCCAAACGGGGAAGAGAGAAGCGCGCTCGCAACTAAAAAAGCAGCTATGAATACTCCTAGGAACCATATTTCAGCTCCCAAGGACTCGGCGTAGTATGGAAAATATGAAGCGGGCATAGTACCAGCTATGTTCTCAACTAAAGATGCCAAAGACAACACTATGACACTAGCAGAATAAACTTCTGAACGTCGCATCAACCCATCCTGCCTTTGTCTTCAAGGCTTCTACTCGATATATGATCCAAATTAAAGCTTCCGTAATGCCGTTGTCTTTCTATGCCTTCTTCTCNCATGGTCTCTATAGCCTCTGGCGTAGGTGGTCCTCCAAAAGCGTTNAAACCTGCNGAAAGAGCCTTTACTTCCACGGGTTTTCATTTTTCTCTAACAACATGTTAAGAAAGCCTTCTGCCATGGGACTTCTGCATTTAGATTTTAGCCTCACCTTCCCCTTTTTTCGAGACAGCGAGACATTCAGGGGCAAAGTGTGGGTCTGTGAGGAATAAGTGAAACAATGACTAAAGGAAAATGTTTATCTGTTCCGCAGATAGTGAAGAAAAACCAAGGAGCACTGGTGAACTCGATGAGCACTGAACCCGTGATAATTGATGCGACAGGACTGATCCTAGGCAGAGCGGCCAGTACTGTAGCCAAGCGCCTCCTCCAAGGCGAAACAATAATCATTGTAAATGCGGAGAAGGCGGCTATATCCGGCAGGAGACTCAGCATTGTGAGGGAAGCTAAAAAGTTCCTCGAAATTGGCCACCCAGGGAAGGGACCCCTCCACCGAAGGAGGCCAGACCAGATAGTTCGAAGAACCGTGCGAGGCATGCTTCCTTGGAAAAAACCAAAGGGAAAACAGGCGTACAAGAGGCTCCGGGTTTTCCTTGGAGTGCCTGAAGAGTATAAAGGCAAGGAAACACAAACAATACCGGAAGCCAACGCACAAAAGCTGAGATGTCCCTACATAAGGGTGGAAGAGCTAGCTAGGAGAATAGGATGGACTCCAGTGGGTGAGTGAAACGTCAAAAACCAGAAAGGTCCTGTTAACAAGCGGGAAAAGAAAAACCGCCATCGCCCGAGCAACACTTAGAGAGGGACAGGGAAGAATTCGCATTAACAAAATCCCCCTCGAGATTTTAGAGCCGGGAATCGCCCGTAACAAGATCATGGAACCCCTCCTACGGATCAGCGAGGATGTTTGGAAAAAACTCGACATCGACATCAAGGTGTCCGGTGGAGGTTTCATGGGACAGGCTGAAGCTGCGCGCACCTCCATCGCTAGAGCTTTAATAAAATGGACGAAGAGCAAGCACGTTAAAACGGTTCTAACCGAGTATGACCGAACAATGGTTGCTGGAGACCCCAGACGGAAGGAGCCGAAAAAGTTCGGCGGTCCTAGTGCGAGAGCCAGAGATCAAAAAAGCTATCGCTAACTTGGCACAAACAAGTAGGTTAACACGGACCTGTCACTAATGCAAAAGGAGTTGTGCTAAGGCGGGTGAGAGGTATGATTGTGGACAATGGGCTCCCGCCTCAACAACAAGGTCCGCTGTCTCGTTGACTGCTTTTTCTTGTCCTCAACTTAGAAGGATATCTTTGCTGAAGAGGGAACTCCGCCTAGCAGCTTGGACGCAGCGGCGCCAACCTTCTCACAATGCTTCTCCTCTGTGTACACGCGCAGGATGTTTATGAACCCCTTGAGCACATCGAATATTCCAGATATATCGCTCAGCCGCTGAGGAACCTTTTTGCCGTCTCGAGTTCGGTGGAACACAGGGATTTCCATGGGTTCTAGGAGAACCGAGTGTCGGTATGGCACCGAGGGAAGCGTTGGCACGTCGATCACAACGGATTTGGGTTTGACTTCCGCCTCTGAGGCGATTTTGTCTCTCATCTGATTTCGAATTTCCTCAACGCTGAAGATGCTGGAAACGGTTTTGTCTCTCACGTAGAAAGTCTGGTCGTAGGCGCACTTGAGCAGTTTACGTCTCTCTAGGTTTTCTATAGCCCCTTTCGACTTCTTGCAGCCCTTCAGCATAGTCCACACGGTGTAATCGTCTAGGGACAGGTAATCCTCTGGCGATTGGAAGTCCACTAGGGCCAACTCGTCCTTCGCCTCTTCCATGGCTGTTGCGAGCATGATCTGGACTGCCCGTCCAACCCTGTGAAAGTATATGCTCTTGAAGGACTCGATTCGTGCCAGTATGAAAGATTCGAGGGCTGAGAGGGCTCCCAGATCAACCGCGAGGTTTTCGTCCAGCACGTCGAGCATGTGGATGAGGCGGAAGATGTCCACGTACCCGTATTCTGCGCCAGTATGATAAGTGTCGCGGACGACGAAGTCGAGTTTGTCTACGTCCACCGCACTTCGGATGATCTGATCCATGAACGCTCGGCCGGACTTGTGCAGCAGCCCCACTGAAAGCTTTGCCAGCTCGTCCGGATCGTATCCTAAGTCTTTGAGTATGTCTCTCAGCTCTGACTTCTGGACAATCCAGACGTTTATGTCCTCATGGGTTTTGTTGAGAAATTTTACGAGAAGATGCTCAAAGATGTGGGAGAAGGGTCCGTGTCCCACGTCATGAAGCAAAGCAGCTATTCTGACCTTTTGAATTTCATCTTCAGAGAGAAGCTGGGAGAGGTGGGGGTTCTCTGCTAGAAGCCCGGCTAGGTGCATGACTCCAATCGAGTGTTCAAACCGGGTGTGGTTGGCGCCGGGATAAACGTACTCTGCTCCGGCGAGTTGCCTCAACCGGTGAAGCCTTTGCACGGGAAAAGAGTCGATGACTTTCTTCTCAGCCTCAGTGATGTAGACATATCCGTGAACAGGATCCTTAATTTCACCCCAGTATCTCCGCATCGTCAAGGGTCTCCGCTATCTTCTGAGNTTTGTACGTNTTATAAAGTGATCGATGAAAACTCATTTATGCCTGAGCCGAGTTGACATGAATGGCGAGGCTGACGCATGAGGAAGAAGGGGNCTTTCATCTGCATCGAGGGGCTTGACGCCAGCGGAAAGACTACGCAGGCTCGTCGACTCGTGAGGGAACTGAGGCGGAGAGGCTTTAAAGCCGTGTACACAACTGAGCCGAGTCCGGGTGAGATCGGGAAGTTCATAAGGACCTACATTCTTCAAAGAAAGAGGCGTGTGCCCATTGCGGTGGAGGCGCTTCTTTTTGCAGTTGACCGGGTTGACCACTTGGAGCGGAGGGTGAAGCCTGCTTTAGAGGAGGGGAAGATCGTGGTTTCCGATCGATACGTTTACTCCAGCCTAGCCTATCAGGGGGCGGCGGGCTTAGACCTAAACTGGATTGAGGAGATCAACCGATCAGTGGTTACCCCCGACTTAGCCATTTACCTCGACGTTCCGCCAGAAGTGGTGGTCAAAAGAATAAGACGGAAAAGGTCGGTTATGGAGAGGCTACAGGTTCAGCGGAAGGTTCGGGGGGTCTACATGAAGTTTGTGGAGGATGGACAGTTAATATGTGTAGACGGAAACAGAGCCAAAGATGAGGTGTCAAGAGACATCTTGACAACGGTTCTGAATTTCTTGAAGGGTTAAAGCTCCTGTAATAATTTTTCAGGTAGCGCCTTCAGTTTCTTCTGGGAAGTTCCCCACGTATCTGCCCAATTAAAAAGTTGGTGAGGTCTTCTAGGGAAACACGTCTGGTACCACGCTCATGGGAGACCTGCACTTCCACGTTGTTTCTGTTGAATACAAAGCGGAGCAGGTGATAATCAAACCTTAAAGGCACGCGTCTCCCCTCTTTTAGGATGTGGTAACGCACGACGCAGAAAAAGTCGAGTGTTGGCGGCGCTTCTTTTTTGATGCTCTTTTGAAATCTTTCCAGTTCCTCTCTGTCTAGGTAGTTGAAGGTTAGGCCTTCGGCTACTCCGAACTCGAAGCTAACCTCGCATCTTGGTGCGGAAAAGGGTGATATGACGGTTAAGTTGTGGGTTGCTTGGTTTAATCGGTGGAGAGCACGGAGAATCGCTTGTTGCAGTCTCTCTTCTGTGGATTGATGGGTGAACCTTGCAACGCTGTGGACGACCTCGGGAAAGTTTTCGTAGCGTCCCAGCAATCCTTAGCCCTTCACGTCCTCTTCATATTTCTTAGCTTTTCAAGGTTTTCGAGTAACTTGGAGAGAAGAGAACTCAGCCTTTCCAGTTGTTTTGGATCTGTTTCTCCTTTGATTTTCTTTTCTATGTCCTGTATCTTCGTGAGAACGGTGGATTCTAGGGCTTCGAGGACCAATGGACCTGTCGCCTCTGTTGGTGTCGTTCCCTCCTTTATCACGATCACGCGTTTTTGACACTTAGCGCACCAGAGTTCTCCATTTCTCAGTTTAAATAGAGGTGAGGAGCAGGCTGGGCAGGAGCGCTCTGTGAGGGTGGCTCCCTGCCTGAGTAGGTCCACCATAGTTTGAATGGGCTTTGTATCTTCAGGCAATTCTCCAGCCTCAAGGAATCTTGGTTAGCGTGAATAATAAGTAACTCGGCGCCGATTTATACAAATTCCTTCTTGTTCCATCCTATGTATGGAAATCTGGATTCTGAATATTGATTTTCCCTTCATAACTGATTTTTAGCACTAGATCAGCTTGGCACTCTGTGATAAAATTGAGTGCCAAATTAAAAGAAATTCAGCGCGAAGTGGCTGATCTCAAGAAGAAGCTCGAGGAGTTGCGGCGTCTCAAGTCGGATTGCGACGATGCAAAGAGGCTCCGTGAGAAGATTGTTAGAATCAAATGCGACTAGAAGAGAAAAGCGCTGTAAATAGGTCGTTTACCTCAATTGGGCTTGGTAGGGCCAAAAATGTGTGAAGTCTGCGAGTTTTTTGACAAAGAGGTCTTTCATTGCGGGGATAAGTGCGACAACGATGTTGATAAGATAGTTAACTGCCTCATAGACCGCCAAAGCGGCTTGGTCATTTGCAAGAAATTTAGGAAGCCAGTGTATTAGACACAAAAATTCGCTGCAAGAGCGATGCTGAAAATGTGAGGAGGATAGCTGAGCTAGGGTCTGCACCAAACAGTATAAATTAGTACTAGAACAATAATAGAGATCGGTATAGTTTAAACATGCACCTACGCTTCTTGGAGGATTTTGTATGGTACGCAAAAAAAAGCTGATGGAGTATGAGGAAAGGATAAAACAAGCGTTAGTTATCCTTGGGCAGATTTCGGAGGACACCACGACTCCTCGAAACATAAGGAGAGCCGCAAAGGGGTCAATGAGTGCCTTACAGTTAACCGAATACACCCCGGCAGTAAGAGCGTCTAACGCCATATCCACTCTCGACGAGATTCTTCAGGACCCCAACATGCCACCCTACACTAGAGTGAAGCTTTGGAACGTGATGAGCCTGCTTGAGGCGATTAAGGATTAACCTGAAAAAGAATTGTAGTTGCGGCTTGCGACCGTTTCAGATTCGTGGTTGAAGGCCTTTTGTTAGCATAAGCGTCTTGAAATTGCTTGGCGTTTTCATTAAAGCATATATGGTAGTTGTTACATGTTGTTTTGGGCCTCTCTGGTGGGTAAGCTTTGAAGTTTGACGTGATAATCGTTGGGGCTGGTCCAGCCGGCATATTCTCAGCCCTAGAGCTAACCCAGAACACAAATCTACGCCTGCTCATGCTGGATAAGGGACCTGACCTTGACAAGCGCAAATGTCCAGCAAGCAGAGGTTTAGGATGCGTAAACTGTGATCCCTGCACCCTTCTGTCGGGCTGGGGAGGCGCCGGAGCCTTCAGCGATGGAAAGCTCACCTTGTCAACTGAGGTTGGAGGTTGGCTTAACCAGTACCGCAGCGAGAAGGAACTCTCAGAACTCGTGGATTACGTGGATAAAATTTACATAAAGTTTGGAGCGCCCAAGCATCTCTACGGAACCGATCCAGACAAGGTCGAGGAAATTAGGCGAAAAGCCTCGTTTGCTGGGCTCTTAAACTGGTCCCTCAGAAGCTACGCCACATGGGCACCGAAAAATGTGCTGATGTGCTTCGTAAGATGCGTAGTCACCTAAAAGAAAAGGTTGAGATTCGAACCAAAACCGAGGTGAAAAGTCTTCTAACTAAGAACCAGATGGTTGAGGGAGTGGAAACAACTGCTGGAGAAAAGATTTACGGGAAACACGTTATCGTAGCTCCAGGCAGAAGCGGAGCCGAATGGTTGAAGTGTGAGGCGCAGACATTAAAACTGAAAACACCCAACAACCCTGTGGATGTAGGTGTTAGGATTGAAGTCTTAGCTCCAGTCTTGGAGGAACTGACAAACGTTTTGTACGAACCCAAGTTCATATACTATTCCAAGTCCTTCGACGATCAGGTGAGAACCTTCTGCGTGGCGCCCAAGGGCGAAGTGATCACCGAGTCGTATGATGGTGTTTTAACGGTGAACGGCCAGAGCTATGCTGAGAGGAAGACTGGAAACACAAATTTCGCTGTTCTCGTCAGCACCTCCTTCACCGAACCGTTTAGAGAACCAATTGCCTACGGAAAATACCTAGCCCGACTCACCAACCTCCTTAGTGGAGGAGTAATAATTCAGAGGCTCGGCGACCTAAAGGCTGGACGTCGCTCAACCGAAAAAAGAATCGGAAGAAGCGTGGTCACTCCAACCCTGAAGAACGCTACGCCTGGAGACCTCAGCTTCGTCCTGCCCTACCGATACCTAGCAAATATCCGCGAGATGCTTGAGGCAATGGATCAGATTGCGCCAGGAGTGAACTCAAACCATACGCTACTCTACGGTATAGAGGTAAAGTTCTACTCTTCAAGGTTGGAACTAAGTAATTACTTAGAAACAAGGATTCGCAACCTATTCACGATAGGAGACGGAGCAGGAGTAACCAGAGGACTCGTCCAAGCCTCAGTTTCAGGAGTAATAGTCGCCAGAGAAATCGTGAAGAGGAAGAAAACCGCAAACTAACCGCTGAATTCTCATGGTGGGGCTGGGAAGATTTGAACTCCCGTCCCGAGAGTCCGAGTCTCGGAGCCTAGACCAAACTAGCCGACAGCCCCCAACAAAACATGTCTAGCAACAGGCTTTACATAAGCATTCTCTTCAAAACGCAACCCTGTCACGCAACGGAAACCCTAGTAGAGGGGGACTATAGAGGAGTTTAGAAAAAAATTATAGGGGGGTCTAGAAAGAGAGAGAAACAAACAAACTTACTTTAATTTTTTAAACTAAATCAACCCTAGTAGTGGGTGGTGTTCATGCTTTGTCTCGCCGGCGGTCAGGGGTGAGGGTGCTTAAGGCTGTTTCATCCACCATGCGACTGAAAGTTCTGAACCTCCTCTTCGAGAGAGGACCCCTTTCCTACACCGAAATCATGAACATCCTCCGCCTCAACCCCAGTCGAGACGCCGGCAGATTTGCCTACCACCTAAAGTTCCTCTTAAAAGCAAACCTTATCGAACCAGACGTGAAAACAAAGAAGTACCGCCTCACCGAACTCGGAAAGATGATGGTTGGCGTCGCCGAAGAAATCAGAGAACGATTCTTGAAAAGGAAAAAAATGCTCGTTCGCACCTCCCGCCTAGCTATGGAAGAGTTTGACAGAAACAAGATCGCAGAGTCCTTGGTAAAGGAGGCAAACGTACCCATAGACTTAGCACAAAAAATCTCAAGAGAAACAGAAAAACGCCTCTCAGAATTCAAAACAAAATACCTCACAGCTCCGCTCATAAGAGAAATCGTGAACGCAATCCTGATCGAAAAGGGACTAGAAGAATACCGACACAAACTCACACGCCTAGGACTCCCAGTTCACGACGTAACTCAGCTAATACGGTCGATGGGCCCCCAGTCGATCGGCGTCGAAGCCGTCCACAGGGCGGCGGGGGACGCGGTGATGGAGGAGTACACCCTCCTAAACGTGCTTCCCCGAGACATCGCCGACGCTCACCTCTCCGGAGCACTCCACATCAACAATTTGGGCTGCTGGATACTGAAACCCAACGAGTTCATGCACGACCTTCGCTTCTTCTTCCGAGAGGGACTGAACCCCGGAAGAACAGGCTTCATAGGACCCTCCTATCTACCTCCTAAAAGTTTCGAGTCTGCACTACTAACAGCATCCAACCTACTCAAGCTCGCCACCACAGAAATATCTGGAGAGCAGGCCCTAGACTTGTTCAACGTTTTCCTAGCGCCCTTTGCCCAAGGCCTCAAAGCAGAGAGAGTAAGAAAAGGCCTACGCTTCTTCGTCTCAAACCTAAACCAGTTCCTGTCAGACAAGGGCCTTCCAATAGATGCGTCGCTCGGAATAGAACTCGTTGTCCCCAAGTTCCTAGAGAAAAAGAAAGCCATTGGACCCGGCGGAAAAAAGGTCGGTTGCTACGCGGATTTCGCAGAGGAAACCCGTTTGATCTCTTCCCTCCTCCTCGAAGTAATGTTTGAAGACGACAAGCATAAACCCGTTTTTAACCCCAGCCTAATCATAAAGCTAAGACCAGAAGCCCTCAGAAGCAAAGAGTGCGGGGAGCTTCTCTTCCAATCCCACAAGCTTGCGAGCCAAACTGGACTCCCCTACTTCGCCAACCTCTGCCCCAAAGAACAAAGGCAAGCTTCCTACACCGCAACGGGATGCAGGTTCGCCGCAGACTGGAAAGGAGACTGGGAGCTGGACACCCTGCAAACAGGAAGCCTCGACAGCGTCACAATAAACCTGCCGAGGGTCTCGTACGACTCTGAGGGAGATCCAACCAAATTTTTCAAGCTTCTAGACGAACAGTTGGAGATGACACTGCGTGCCTTGGAAATAAAATACCGAACAATTAAGCGGCGCGCAAGAGAGGGACTCCTCCCCTTCCTTACTCAAGAAACCGACGGCGACCGCTACTTCCGACTTGAAAACTCCTCCCGCCTTGTCGGTTTTATGGGACTAAACGAGGCGGTTCAGTCGATGTCTGGGAAAGCCCTATACGAAGACGAAGAGGCCCTTGGCTTGGCTGAAGAAATCTTGAAGAGCCTTTTCAGTGGAGTTAGGAGAAGTGCGAAAAAGCCTGAGACTCGGGCAGTTCTTTCCATGGTGCCCAATGCCAACGCCGCGAAAAGGTTAGCGGAATTGGATGTGGAGAGGTATGGCTGGGCTAGGGTTAAAGTTCAGGGCGGCAAGGAACAGCCCTTCTACACCGACATGGTTGCTGTACCCCTGAAAGCCGACATTCCTTGGAAAAACCGCTTAAGCATCGAGCAGAGATTTCACAGGTTGACTCCCGGGAGCCACCTCGCCCTCATACAGCTCGCTGACTCAGAGCAGAACCCTGACGAGCTTTTATCCGCCACAAGACAAATCACCAAAACCTACCACGTGGGTCTTTACGCCTACAACCGAAACCTCGCTTACTGCACTCGTTGTCAAAAAACTTTTTATGGGGTAGCGTCGAAGTGCCCTCTATGCGGGTCAGTTAATATGCTAGTTTGCTTCAGCCGTGTACCCGCTAAACATTTAGCATCGTCTCGATGGACGCCAGCCCAACGTATTGCTTTGGCCGGGCGAGCACCGTATGTGTTAATTTCAGAGTGATTTAGTACAGAATTTTAAACAAGTTTTTCTAATTAATTTAAAATACTACCCGCATCCCTATCTCTTACTCACCTCACCGCAACCGTGCGAGGTGGTTTTCATGGGTATATGTGAACACTCTTTGAACTTGCTGTCTCGAGGTAATAAAGTAGTAGTCTACACATCTGACGGATGCCCCAGATGCACTTTGCTGAAGGAATGGCTGAAAGACCGGAATACAGAGTTTGAAGAGAAGAACCTAGAGGAAACAAATGTTATGACAGATCTGGTTATGAGGGATTTGGTAGTTCTGTCGGCGCCAGCTCTAGAGGTTGGAGACGTAGTTTACACAGAGGACCAGATTTTTGAGGGAGACAGGCTGGCGGATGGTAAGATTTTAGAGATTTTAGAGGGGAGGTAGTGGAGGTAGGTGAACACGAGTGAAAAGCGACCCATGGTCAGAAGAAGCGACGGCTTCATCGTGCCGTGGGATCGGAACGCCATTGTGAAACAGCTCTTAACAGAGACAAAGCTCGCCAAGGAATTTTATGAAGTAAGGCCGATAAGTGAGGAAGAAGCTGAGCAGATAGCCACCGAGGTTGAAAGAAAGATAATAAATCTACGGCTCAGTTTCATAAGTGGACCGCTCGTAAGGGAGCTGGTAAACAACGTCTTACTCGATAAGTCGAAGGAAAAGCCAGAGTACGCCACTTATCGTAACATTTTAACTAGGGTGGGAGCACCCGTTTACGACGCCTACCAAATGGATGTGGGAGAGGGCTACAAAGCTAACGAAAACGCGAATCTCCAGCCAAACGCTGAGACCGCTCACAAAAGAAAGGCGGACTGGGTTTCTGGAGAAGAGTACCTGCTATTGATGCCTCCGAAACTTGCTGACTCTCACCTAGCCGGGGACCTGCACATACATGACCTGGAATATTTTGGAACGAGGCCATTCTGTCAAGACTGGGACCTCCGCTACTTCTTTTACTACGGCCTAATGCCAGACGGGATGGGCACCAGAACAAGCATTGCGGGTCCAGCTAAGCATCCAGAGGTTGCGATTCTTCACACCGCCAAGATTCTTGCTTCTGCACAGACAAACTTCGCAGGCGGTGAGGGCTTCTACAACTTCCTAGTTTTCCTCGCTCCCTACATAAGTGGACTAAGCTATGAAAGAGTTAAGCAGCTCATGCAGATGATGTTTTTTGAGTACACCCAGGCCTACGTGGCTAGGGGCGGGCAACTCGTCTTCAGCAACGTTCAGGTGCAGCCTGGAGTCCCGGAGCTCTGGAGAAAGGTTCCCATAGTGGTGAGGGGGCAGGTTGGACCAGACGTCTACGGAGACTACGAAGACGAGGTTCGCCTCATGTTTAGGGCGCTTTACAACGTTGCTTATGACGGTGACTACTGGGGGAAGCCCTTCAATTTCCCAAAGCTTGAAAATGTTATAAGCCCCGAGTTTTTCAAGCCGGAGTACGACGAGTTCTGGCTGGACGTTCACAGGGTTGTAGCCAAGTTTGGAACCCCCTACTTCGACAACATGATGCCAGCTTACAGGGGCTACGGGAAAGGCGTATCGTGTTATCAATGTTGTGCGTACTGCTTTGTTGAAACGCCTGAGGACAGTCCAGACTTCGAGGATAAGCTCTATTTCAACAACGGAAAGCACTTCACCATGGGGAGTTGGCAGGTTGTAAGCCTAAACCTTCCGAGAATGGCCTACAAGGCCAACGGAGAAGACTCCAAGCTCTTCGAGGAAAGTCGCAGACTCATGGACTACGCCGTTGAAATATTTAGAATCAAGAAGAAGTGGATGAACCTCATATTAAAGCGCAATCGAATTCCCTTCGCCACCCAACGCCCGATGGACCCCAAGACCCGTCGGAAAGGTCCTCAAGCTGTAGACTTCGACGAACTTGTCTTCACCATAGGTTTCGTGGGTGGAAACGAAATGGCTCAGTGGCACACGGGCTATCAACTTCACGAGCATCCGGATGCCATCAGGATACTGGTTAGATTAATCTTGGAGATGCAGAAGTACAAGGAGGAACTCCAAGAAAAGAGTGGACTAAAGCTCACTTTGGCTAGGACACCAGCCGAGTCCACAGCTCAGAGATTCGCCGTAGCAGACCTCCTAACAGAAAAATATCGCGATAAAGCTGAGAAACTCGTTAAAGGAGACCTAAATGGAGCAAGGTCTGCGCTTGCTGACGGAAAAACAGATGTTTCCGTCTACTACAGCAACGGAACCCACGTCTACATTGGGGCCAAAACAGACCTAATTAAGAGGATAAACATAGAGCAGAAGTTCTTCCCACTCTTAAGCGGAGGAGACATGTTCCACGTGT
>JGI24422J19971_10001545_pt1 | contig 14089 bp, 7 predicted proteins | sample DeeMarSWOR152_54_FD_19971 | JGI IMG/M metagenome (IMG submission 19971) | reverse complement strand
TCATCAGCTGCAAACGATTTTTCACTCCCATTTTTTGGTAGATATTGTAGAGGTGAGATTTTACCGTCTTGTAGGAGACAAAAAATTCTTTTTAGATCTTGATATCGTAAGCGATCGGTGTAAGCAAAACCTATAAATGCCAGATCTATTCCTTTAACTTCATTAAATCATCTTCATATAGTTTGTAAAGCTTCCCCTCTTCGCTGGCGATGATTATCTTCTTTCCATCCAGGCAGATTGCCTCTACATATCCTGCCTTTATTGGTAGCAACGAGATCCTCCCTTTAAAAAAGTCATCTGATTTCTTATCTACTTCAAACATCCAGACAGCATTATAAGTCAATACGACCAATTTCATCCCATCGGGCGATATGTCTGCACCTGAAACCTGCCCTTGGATATTGAATTGTCCTATGAGTGTTGCAGAATTTTTCTCAAAAGAACTCATTGAATCCAATCGATAAAGTTTGGTGTATCTGTCGCTTCTGTGCTTGGTTAATATGTAGAGCTTTCCATCTCTCCAGAACATGGCTTCGGCATCAAAATTTTCCTTTTTTGGCGGGATGATCTTCTGATCAGAATAATAAAACGGAATTCTTTTGCTTACGCATGTCGTCACCGTTTGGAAGGGATAAGGTTCTTCCACGACGTAAATGCACAAGTCCCTCCGGGTACTGCTGTTGTTTCCGATATCTCCTATGTATAAATTGCCTCTATCATCAGTAGCTATGCTTTCCCAGTCAACATTCACTGCATCCGGTATTCTTATACCTGCATAATCTTTCATCCATGAGGGCTTGATTATGCTGCCATCATCATTAATAGGGAAAATGCGGGGTTCGTCACCGGAATCGTTGTGGATCCAGAATACATCCTTCCATAACTGACTTTTGACCAGTCCGGAAGCCTCATTTATTGCGGGAAAATTGATTGTCGCATATGGCCTCAATTCAACCGGCTCCTTTTCGGGTAAGGTAATTTCAACAGTTTTTACTAAAGTATCATTTGCACCAGCAAAAGCAAAAAACGTAAGTAAGATAATTAAATAAAAATTTGGCCATTTTCCCTTATCCATCCAGGACCCGTATGATTTTCTGTAGTTATGTATGGCTTTAGCTCCCATGGCAATTTTCCTTAAGTTTAAGAAAATTCATGCAAAAGTTCATCATTATCACTTTGCTTATTATTTTTATTCAGAATCAGTTGAATTGCTGATTGAGGGCAATGATAAGCACAGAGTCCACAACCAAAACATTCGTCCTGATTAATCATGATGTTCTCATTTTCATGTATGATTGCTCCGAATATACATTTATCGACGCATAAACCGCACAGATTGCATTTCTCAGTTTTAAGTCTGGCGATAAATCCCGACTTACCCATGGATGTGTAGATCCCTAATTTTTTTAATGCCTGAATAAACACACAACAGCATTCACAGCAGTTACAGAGATAATCCGGATTCTCTACATTATTAATAGAATGAACAAGCCCGTTTTTTTCAGAAATATCTAGAATCTCAAGGCCATCCTGAACGCTTATTCTCTCTCCAATTCCCTGGCTAATGAAAAACTCTGCCTTATCGTTTAATGCAAGGCAGACTTCTATCGGTTTATTGCATTTTCTAAATGTGGATCTGCACAGGCAATTGACCAATGCAAGATGCGAGGATTTCTGGATATAAGATTTTGCTCGATAGTAGGGAATCAGCTGTCTCTTATCCTGAATGGTTATTTCTATCGGTATAATCCTGTATACTGGTTCTTGACTTTCCTTCATCTCTTTTAGCGACAAGTCAGTGATGCATTCTTGAAAAACAGCCTTATCTGTATCCGCTAATTCCTCGTATTGAGGATTATAATTGATAAATCTCTTTAAAATCTGTTCCAGAGGACTGCTTTTATAATATTCCTCTTTCTTTTTTGATTTTCTGGTCAAATACCCTTTCTCATATAATGATTTTAAGAGAGAGGGAGCCAGATGAGGAAATTTTGAAAAGATATTCGAGGCTTTGTCTTCCTTATCTGCGAGATAACTCAATAAGATGATTTCTTCTTCAGAGAAGATCTTGTGAACCTGACTTTTCAGCTTCTCAGGAACTTTAAGTTTTTCAATAAAGATACTATGATTTTGATTCATTTTCGCTCAAAGCAATAGTTTCCTAAATATGCATTAATAACTTTACCTTCTTTATCCAACTGAAATCTCAAAAATTCACCGTCAAAAGGTCCTTCTTTCATTCTGAAGACATTTTCTTTTTCAGGGCTCAAATAGATAATGAGGCCCGGGTCATTGGGTGATATGACGACCAGCCTGTTTCCTTTAATCTTAATCTCAATGGCCTGTCCCAGCTCCTTCCATTCGTACACTCCGGTGTATTTTATCCATTCTTTTGGCAGGGCATCGGGTTCTTCCCTCTTCTCGATTCTGAGCTTGACTCTTTTGACAGCGGGTATGAGGATGCCCAGGATTTCCTGGCTTATCTTCATCGGACTGGCATTCGAGCTGTTGGCAAAAACTGCTGTTCCCACTTTCAGCCTGGGGACCAGAAGGATGTTGGTTTGATACCCATGGATGCCTCCGCTGTGGCCGATGGCCGTCTCTTCCCCCAGCCGGATAACGGCCCATCCTATTCCCACACCTGTCTTCCATTCCTCATCCATTATTTCCACATTATGCATCTCGTCTATGCTGAATCGGCTGAGGACCTTATCCTGGTGTCCCCCTGACTCATGAAACTGGAAGGCCATGAACCTTGACATGTCTTCCACTGTTGAATAGAGCTGGCCGCATGGTGACATGCCTTTCATGTCATACAGAGGTGCGGGCTTAAATGACTTCTTATCCGTAGATTGCGTATATCCTGTTGCCAGGCAGCGCTCAATGCGGGGCTCAATCTCAAAAGCTGTTTTAGACATTTCTAAGGGGACCAGTATTTTCTCTCTGATGTATTCTTGGTAGGGCTGGCCGGCAGCTTTCTCCAGGGCATGTCCGAGCAGGGCCATGCCCAGGTTTGAATACTTGAATTCAGATAGTGGCTTGAAAATCAGCTCCGCTTCCTTCAAACTATTCAGTATTTCCTCAGTCGATGGGAAATTGAGATTCTTCATGTAATCCAAGGGTGCCTCGCGCGGCAGCCCCGAAGAATGGCTTGCGATCTGCCTCAGGGTAATGGGGCGCGCTCCCTCAAAAGGATTTTTTATCAGGAATTGAGGAATGTATTTGACCAGAGGATCATCCAGTTGCAGTTTGCCCTTATCGCGAAGCTGCATCAACATGGTTGCCGTGAAAAGCTTGGTTATTGATGCAATCCGGTATATGGAGTCCGGAGTCGCCTCAATTTTTTTTTCAAGGTTCGCGAAACCATAGCCTTTCCCCCAGACCATATCCTGGTCGATGACAACCGCGGCAGAGAGACCTGGTATGTTCTGGTCCTTCCTTAACCCTTCAACCAGGGATTCAATGTATACAAAAGCAGCATTTATTTCAGGATCGTTCCTTAAGGATACTGTTTCGGCCAGAAGAAATGAAGCAAACGTAATAAAAACAAATAGAATGATTACCCTTTTTTGCATTCAGGCCTCCATTCATAACACTTGTATTTTTTTGATGTCTTGAGATATCTAAAGTAATTTTGATTTCAGCTATAATATATTACTTCTTCCTGCGTTATAGTTACTTCCAGAAAATTAAAATTCATAAGCTCAAATCTATTTTTTTCACTTTAAGACTGATCTTTGACTTCGGTCTCGTGGACATGAATCCACATCCAATTACTTTTGATTTTTTCGAATATTGCGGTTATAACCGTCTTGCTTTTGAAAATCTTTTCTCTCTTATATTCCGTGTTAACCTGATTCCAGGCCCCAAAAGCTACGTTTTTATAAACTTTTAGCTTCATATTGCTGATCTCTGCTTTAAATCCTGTAGCCCCCAAACTTTCCAACACATTCCGAATTGATTCCCAGGACATCCGCTTACCTCCGGCAGAGATAAACTCATATTCATCGGATAGAAACTTTTCAGCCTCGTCGAAATCCCCGCTATCAAATGCTTCATATAGGTGATGTATCACTTTTTTTATAGCTTCCTTTTCAGCCTCAATATCTGTCTCTTCGTATTTATCACTGCAGCCAGAACAAGCAACTAACAGGACTAAGATAATTATTAAATGAGTCTTCATTCCTTCACCTCCACAAAAGGAACCTAGCGGAAGATCTGGGAATTCAACGGATAACGACCCATCCAATTCCCTCATCAATCTTCCATTCTCTATCCAATATTTCCACATTGCTTATTTCGTCGATGTTGAAGTGGTTAAGGGCTCTGTCTCGGTTTCCTCTTTGAGTCCACTTTTTATGCTTTTTGCACAACTAAGTAATTATGTGTGACCTTCAGGATCTTTCATGATTTTATTGCACAAAAACATTGTTACCAGAGTGAATAAAGCATAAGTACCCACATCACAAACGTTGAAAATAAAGCATCCTCTCGTTTCTTTATGTCCTTTCTTAGTAGTATTTGAATCAGCAAAATTAATAAAACGACCAGAGTGAATACCAGAATGGAATTCAGTGGTAAAATAACGCATAATAGCCCGATGAGTGTATATAGAATCATTTTCAGTGTCTTGATAAGGATAAGTTTAACCGCTAATTTGTTTTGGTGGGGTTGTCTTCTCAGAAAGGTTACGTAATAAATTCCCATAAAAATAAGAAAAGTCCACACGGATTTTAAGAAAGGATGAGCAATATTCAAGAGGACCATTTTGGGGATATTGAGATCCAGTCCTTCTTCAAATCGGTCGATATAATCCAGATTGTAGACCGCGTTCTTAATAGTTTCGGCAGTCTTTGGTGATACACCTGGGATAGTAGCAATTTCATCGAAGTTGCTGAGGCCCCCATTTTTGTTCCGATGATCGATTATGATTTGCGCTTCTTCTTTTAGAATTTCTTTGAACGTTAATAAATCGACGGCATCGGCGGTATTGAGATCGAAACTGTAGAAAGGAATGACATTGTCACCAAACTGATCCAAGACCAAGAAGCTATGCTGATATTTTTTGTTGAGCACCCACAGCTCAGGGAATACGCTGTCAGGTATGTCATAGCCTGTTGCGAACTTGAAGATAGATCGGATCTCCTCTTTTTCTTCTGGGAATTGCCTGATGTAGCCGCCGATAAAATCAAGGATTTGAGGTTGCTCGATCCAGTTGGAATTCACATATTTATGCATGACGACAAACATTTTTGTGTATTGATTCATGAGAGGGGAAAAGAGCGCTTCGGGTTTTTGGGGAAGATGTCTTGAATCATACAAGAAAGGCCGGTAAAAGTCCCAGTTGAGATAATGATGCTTCAAATCGCTTTCGATAAGTTTTGTAAAAAAAGTGGCAATGACGCCTTCTGTGGCCAACGCTTGCTGGAGAGTACGCATTTGCCTTGTGTCCTGAGCGATACCTGAATTCCGATAAAATAAAGCTTTTTCGACATTCATTATATCGATCTTGGCATTTTTGTACTTTGTTCGTCCGGATTTGACCCATTCGTATCTTTTTAGCATATCGAAGTTCTGGTACCAGATGAGCATCGAGGTTCTGTAGTAATCCAAACGGAGCGGAAATTTGAAATCTCGAGTATAACCTTTTACATATGAAACGAGCATTTTCTTTTTCATGAGGATGTTTTGAGAGATCGCCTCTTTTAATTGTGTGTTGGATTCGTACATTCGCGACGCATTTTCAAAGTGGATGGCAAAGCCCTCATGGAAAGCGGTTCGATAGTCAGTCGTAAGCGTGGAGAAGTGGATATCACAAGAACGGGGATAATCGATCTGAGTAATTTCAGAAAGCATTTGGTAAATGATGTGCCCCATTTCATGGGGATAGATCTGGGTCATCGATCCTAGGAAGTTCTCCTTTCGGTTGTTGTTCTTAATGAGTTCGATATAGGGTATTTTCGTTTTATCCAGATAATTATCCCCTTCCTTTTTTAAGTAAAATCCAAAATCAGCAAATCCACCCTGTTCATTAGACAATAGCAAATATGCTGGCTCGTGATTCTTTGAGATGCCTTGGTTAATGAGATAATTTTGCACAAGAAAATAGAGTTTCACCATTTCATTCATGAACGAATTCTCGAACAGATAATCGACCACCTTTTTGTTTTCGGCATCCTCAGAAAATATTTCTAGAACAGGAATATCGCCTTTTTTTTCACCTGTTGGTTTTAAAATAAGGAATCTTGGTATTTCCTTTTGATAGATAAGATTTTCATAGTTGATTGCTTTTGATTGGTTTTTTGTCAAAACGGGAATGCTGCCGACTTGGGATGGCAGGAGGAAAAATACACAGGCAATTTTCAGGATGAGTCTGGTGAAAACGTTCATCTCAAATTCCTCCATGATATTATTTTCTCGATTCCTGATTTGAAAGTAACGCCATAGATGGAACGACATCGCTATCAATTTATTATAGAGAATATTTGATTCTAAAGTAACATTTCGAGAAATATAAAGGCAGAGATTTTTTCTCGTTATTTAATTTTGTAATAATAATAAAATTCATAAAATTCTTTTTAAAATTGGTCTGTATTTATTATAATAAATATTGTAAATTAATTTATTTATCACTATAATTAACATAATAACTATTATTTTTAAAATAATTACAATAATTTTTTCTGATTGGTCTAATAACTTTGAACTCGATTGGTACAATTTTTCCTTTCCACTCCTGTTATTTTTCCTTCACTCGTAGCGCTATTCACTTCCATCTCAAATAAGAAAAAAGATGAAAATCTCAATTGATAGAAAATCTTCCACGCCTATATACATCCAGATAAAAGAGAAAATAAAAGAACTCATTGCCAGCGGTTATTATAGAAATGGAGATTATCTTCCACCAACAAGGACCTTAGCGGAAGGTCTGGGAATTCACCGGAATACGGCCATCACGGCTTACAAAGCACTGGAAGCTGAGGGTTTCGTATTTTCTCATGTAGGAAGAGGAACATTCATAATTGAGCCGGAAAAAATGTCTCCAAATAATGAGATTGCATTTCATAATATGTTCAACTGGACCCACCACATTTCGGCAAGACTGAAGCAGAGGATTTCACATAAACTATTGACACTGTACCAAAGTGAAAATTCACAAGCGCCTATATCATTTGTTTGGCATCAAAAAAGTTCTCTCGATTTCCCTGTCCAGAAAATGCAGAGAGCAATAAACAGCATCATCAGGAATAAGGGTGATTCGATAATGAATTACTCCAGCCCTATCGGGAATTTTGATCTTCGTTTGATTCTTAGCAATCGAATGAGAATGAAAGGCATCCACGTCTCACCAGAAAATATATTAATTGTCAGTGGCGCTCAACAGGGAATGGATATAATAGGAAGATTATTAATCGAACCTGGTGATAAAGTTGTTGTAGAAAATCCTACGTATACAGGAGCTTTATGTTCCTTTCAGTTTCTTCAAGCCAGGATCATCGGAATCCCAGTGGATGAATGGGGAATGAAGACACATCTTCTGGAAGAAATTTTGAAGAAGTACCATCCAAAATTTATATTTACAATTCCCACTTTTCATAATCCCACGGGGACCACCATGCGGAAAGACCGTCGAGAACACATAATTTCTCTAGCTATGAAGTACCAGATTCCAATCATTGAAGATGATTATGCCAGTGACCTGCGGTTTTCAGGGGCAGAGGTTCCTCCCTTAAAAGCATTGGATATCTCTGGCCAAGTGATTTATGTGGGAACATTTTCAAAAGTCTTGATCCCGGGGCTCCGTGTAGGCTGGATTGCTGCCTCTAAAGACATTATTGAGTCGTTGGCGGAACTTAAAAGGATAAACGATCTCTGTACAAGCCCATTCATCCAAGCCATTATTACAGAATTCCATGCTCGTGGTTATATAGCTTCGCACCTGCGATTCTTAAAACGCATGTATCATCGGAAGTTTCAAATCCTTTACAGGGCAATTCGACAGTATTTCCCGAAAGAAACAATAATGGTTAAGCCAGAAGGAGGAATCTATCATTGGATTACCTTGCCAGTGAATTTTGATTTAAGGGAGGTTTGGAAAAATTCTCGGAAAAGGGGTGTCACGTTCTGCATGGGGAATCTATTTTACTTAGACGAAAAAGGCTCTAATCAGATTCGGCTGCAATTTACTTTGGAGGAAGAGGAAAAAATTGTGGGAGGTATAAAAATAATCGGTGAAGAAATAAAAAAATCAATTTCCTCATGAGAGAGGGAAAATATGATTTGTGGATTTATTTTTGCAGAAACTAAATTATCAAAAGAAGCCGAAAAATTGGCTGAAAGAATAAAAAATTGTCCCTATTTGGTCGCAGTTGCCGTGAGCTCTAATAAAATTTGTACAGCCTATGTTGTTCCCAATGAAAAAAAGTGGTGGCTAGAGTTTCCGAAATTGGAACCAAAGAGGTTGGGATTAAAAAAAGCGGAAGTTCTTATCTGCGAAAATATAATTTATCCTAAAGAATTCATGTTTAAAACACCTAAGACGAATTCTAAAATTACTCCCTGTGGAGCAAACTGTTCAACTTGTGATCTGAAGTATAAATATAATTGTGATGGTTGCCCTATATATACATAGATTTAAATTTAACAGCATATATGTTTCTTTATTAATACTAGATATGAGGATTACAGGCAGGAATTTCCTTTTGGGGCTTACCCCGACTCCCTCACTGTTTTCCGCAATTTCTGAGTGTTGACGCCTGAAATGAGAAGAGCGTCGCTTATCCAGATTTATTAAGCCAGGTGGGTAGAGGGATCAGCTGGCTGGGATTATTTTTTTTGAATTTGTCTTTTTCAAATACTCCTGGACAGCATTCATCAGCTGCAAACGATTTTTCACTCCCATTTTTTGGTAGATATTGTAGAGGTGAGATTTTACCGTCTTGTAGGAGACAAAAAATTCTTTTTAGATCTTGATATCGTAAGCGATCGGTGTAAGCAAAACCTATAAATGCCAGATCTATTCCTTTAACTTCATTAAATCATCTTCATATAGTTTGTAAAGCTTCCCCTCTTCGCTGGCGATGATTATCTTCTTTCCATCCAGGCAGATTGCCTCTACATATCCTGCCTTTATTGGTAGCAACGAGATCCTCCCTTTAAAAAAGTCATCTGATTTCTTATCTACTTCAAACATCCAGACAGCATTATAAGTCAATACGACCAATTTCATCCCATCGGGCGATATGTCTGCACCTGAAACCTGCCCTTGGATATTGAATTGTCCTATGAGTGTTGCAGAATTTTTCTCAAAAGAACTCATTGAATCCAATCGATAAAGTTTGGTGTATCTGTCGCTTCTGTGCTTGGTTAATATGTAGAGCTTTCCATCTCTCCAGAACATGGCTTCGGCATCAAAATTTTCCTTTTTTGGCGGGATGATCTTCTGATCAGAATAATAAAACGGAATTCTTTTGCTTACGCATGTCGTCACCGTTTGGAAGGGATAAGGTTCTTCCACGACGTAAATGCACAAGTCCCTCCGGGTACTGCTGTTGTTTCCGATATCTCCTATGTATAAATTGCCTCTATCATCAGTAGCTATGCTTTCCCAGTCAACATTCACTGCATCCGGTATTCTTATACCTGCATAATCTTTCATCCATGAGGGCTTGATTATGCTGCCATCATCATTAATAGGGAAAATGCGGGGTTCGTCACCGGAATCGTTGTGGATCCAGAATACATCCTTCCATAACTGACTTTTGACCAGTCCGGAAGCCTCATTTATTGCGGGAAAATTGATTGTCGCATATGGCCTCAATTCAACCGGCTCCTTTTCGGGTAAGGTAATTTCAACAGTTTTTACTAAAGTATCATTTGCACCAGCAAAAGCAAAAAACGTAAGTAAGATAATTAAATAAAAATTTGGCCATTTTCCCTTATCCATCCAGGACCCGTATGATTTTCTGTAGTTATGTATGGCTTTAGCTCCCATGGCAATTTTCCTTAAGTTTAAGAAAATTCATGCAAAAGTTCATCATTATCACTTTGCTTATTATTTTTATTCAGAATCAGTTGAATTGCTGATTGAGGGCAATGATAAGCACAGAGTCCACAACCAAAACATTCGTCCTGATTAATCATGATGTTCTCATTTTCATGTATGATTGCTCCGAATATACATTTATCGACGCATAAACCGCACAGATTGCATTTCTCAGTTTTAAGTCTGGCGATAAATCCCGACTTACCCATGGATGTGTAGATCCCTAATTTTTTTAATGCCTGAATAAACACACAACAGCATTCACAGCAGTTACAGAGATAATCCGGATTCTCTACATTATTAATAGAATGAACAAGCCCGTTTTTTTCAGAAATATCTAGAATCTCAAGGCCATCCTGAACGCTTATTCTCTCTCCAATTCCCTGGCTAATGAAAAACTCTGCCTTATCGTTTAATGCAAGGCAGACTTCTATCGGTTTATTGCATTTTCTAAATGTGGATCTGCACAGGCAATTGACCAATGCAAGATGCGAGGATTTCTGGATATAAGATTTTGCTCGATAGTAGGGAATCAGCTGTCTCTTATCCTGAATGGTTATTTCTATCGGTATAATCCTGTATACTGGTTCTTGACTTTCCTTCATCTCTTTTAGCGACAAGTCAGTGATGCATTCTTGAAAAACAGCCTTATCTGTATCCGCTAATTCCTCGTATTGAGGATTATAATTGATAAATCTCTTTAAAATCTGTTCCAGAGGACTGCTTTTATAATATTCCTCTTTCTTTTTTGATTTTCTGGTCAAATACCCTTTCTCATATAATGATTTTAAGAGAGAGGGAGCCAGATGAGGAAATTTTGAAAAGATATTCGAGGCTTTGTCTTCCTTATCTGCGAGATAACTCAATAAGATGATTTCTTCTTCAGAGAAGATCTTGTGAACCTGACTTTTCAGCTTCTCAGGAACTTTAAGTTTTTCAATAAAGATACTATGATTTTGATTCATTTTCGCTCAAAGCAATAGTTTCCTAAATATGCATTAATAACTTTACCTTCTTTATCCAACTGAAATCTCAAAAATTCACCGTCAAAAGGTCCTTCTTTCATTCTGAAGACATTTTCTTTTTCAGGGCTCAAATAGATAATGAGGCCCGGGTCATTGGGTGATATGACGACCAGCCTGTTTCCTTTAATCTTAATCTCAATGGCCTGTCCCAGCTCCTTCCATTCGTACACTCCGGTGTATTTTATCCATTCTTTTGGCAGGGCATCGGGTTCTTCCCTCTTCTCGATTCTGAGCTTGACTCTTTTGACAGCGGGTATGAGGATGCCCAGGATTTCCTGGCTTATCTTCATCGGACTGGCATTCGAGCTGTTGGCAAAAACTGCTGTTCCCACTTTCAGCCTGGGGACCAGAAGGATGTTGGTTTGATACCCATGGATGCCTCCGCTGTGGCCGATGGCCGTCTCTTCCCCCAGCCGGATAACGGCCCATCCTATTCCCACACCTGTCTTCCATTCCTCATCCATTATTTCCACATTATGCATCTCGTCTATGCTGAATCGGCTGAGGACCTTATCCTGGTGTCCCCCTGACTCATGAAACTGGAAGGCCATGAACCTTGACATGTCTTCCACTGTTGAATAGAGCTGGCCGCATGGTGACATGCCTTTCATGTCATACAGAGGTGCGGGCTTAAATGACTTCTTATCCGTAGATTGCGTATATCCTGTTGCCAGGCAGCGCTCAATGCGGGGCTCAATCTCAAAAGCTGTTTTAGACATTTCTAAGGGGACCAGTATTTTCTCTCTGATGTATTCTTGGTAGGGCTGGCCGGCAGCTTTCTCCAGGGCATGTCCGAGCAGGGCCATGCCCAGGTTTGAATACTTGAATTCAGATAGTGGCTTGAAAATCAGCTCCGCTTCCTTCAAACTATTCAGTATTTCCTCAGTCGATGGGAAATTGAGATTCTTCATGTAATCCAAGGGTGCCTCGCGCGGCAGCCCCGAAGAATGGCTTGCGATCTGCCTCAGGGTAATGGGGCGCGCTCCCTCAAAAGGATTTTTTATCAGGAATTGAGGAATGTATTTGACCAGAGGATCATCCAGTTGCAGTTTGCCCTTATCGCGAAGCTGCATCAACATGGTTGCCGTGAAAAGCTTGGTTATTGATGCAATCCGGTATATGGAGTCCGGAGTCGCCTCAATTTTTTTTTCAAGGTTCGCGAAACCATAGCCTTTCCCCCAGACCATATCCTGGTCGATGACAACCGCGGCAGAGAGACCTGGTATGTTCTGGTCCTTCCTTAACCCTTCAACCAGGGATTCAATGTATACAAAAGCAGCATTTATTTCAGGATCGTTCCTTAAGGATACTGTTTCGGCCAGAAGAAATGAAGCAAACGTAATAAAAACAAATAGAATGATTACCCTTTTTTGCATTCAGGCCTCCATTCATAACACTTGTATTTTTTTGATGTCTTGAGATATCTAAAGTAATTTTGATTTCAGCTATAATATATTACTTCTTCCTGCGTTATAGTTACTTCCAGAAAATTAAAATTCATAAGCTCAAATCTATTTTTTTCACTTTAAGACTGATCTTTGACTTCGGTCTCGTGGACATGAATCCACATCCAATTACTTTTGATTTTTTCGAATATTGCGGTTATAACCGTCTTGCTTTTGAAAATCTTTTCTCTCTTATATTCCGTGTTAACCTGATTCCAGGCCCCAAAAGCTACGTTTTTATAAACTTTTAGCTTCATATTGCTGATCTCTGCTTTAAATCCTGTAGCCCCCAAACTTTCCAACACATTCCGAATTGATTCCCAGGACATCCGCTTACCTCCGGCAGAGATAAACTCATATTCATCGGATAGAAACTTTTCAGCCTCGTCGAAATCCCCGCTATCAAATGCTTCATATAGGTGATGTATCACTTTTTTTATAGCTTCCTTTTCAGCCTCAATATCTGTCTCTTCGTATTTATCACTGCAGCCAGAACAAGCAACTAACAGGACTAAGATAATTATTAAATGAGTCTTCATTCCTTCACCTCCACAAAAGGAACCTAGCGGAAGATCTGGGAATTCAACGGATAACGACCCATCCAATTCCCTCATCAATCTTCCATTCTCTATCCAATATTTCCACATTGCTTATTTCGTCGATGTTGAAGTGGTTAAGGGCTCTGTCTCGGTTTCCTCTTTGAGTCCACTTTTTATGCTTTTTGCACAACTAAGTAATTATGTGTGACCTTCAGGATCTTTCATGATTTTATTGCACAAAAACATTGTTACCAGAGTGAATAAAGCATAAGTACCCACATCACAAACGTTGAAAATAAAGCATCCTCTCGTTTCTTTATGTCCTTTCTTAGTAGTATTTGAATCAGCAAAATTAATAAAACGACCAGAGTGAATACCAGAATGGAATTCAGTGGTAAAATAACGCATAATAGCCCGATGAGTGTATATAGAATCATTTTCAGTGTCTTGATAAGGATAAGTTTAACCGCTAATTTGTTTTGGTGGGGTTGTCTTCTCAGAAAGGTTACGTAATAAATTCCCATAAAAATAAGAAAAGTCCACACGGATTTTAAGAAAGGATGAGCAATATTCAAGAGGACCATTTTGGGGATATTGAGATCCAGTCCTTCTTCAAATCGGTCGATATAATCCAGATTGTAGACCGCGTTCTTAATAGTTTCGGCAGTCTTTGGTGATACACCTGGGATAGTAGCAATTTCATCGAAGTTGCTGAGGCCCCCATTTTTGTTCCGATGATCGATTATGATTTGCGCTTCTTCTTTTAGAATTTCTTTGAACGTTAATAAATCGACGGCATCGGCGGTATTGAGATCGAAACTGTAGAAAGGAATGACATTGTCACCAAACTGATCCAAGACCAAGAAGCTATGCTGATATTTTTTGTTGAGCACCCACAGCTCAGGGAATACGCTGTCAGGTATGTCATAGCCTGTTGCGAACTTGAAGATAGATCGGATCTCCTCTTTTTCTTCTGGGAATTGCCTGATGTAGCCGCCGATAAAATCAAGGATTTGAGGTTGCTCGATCCAGTTG
>JGI24422J19971_10001544_pt1 | contig 14091 bp, 11 predicted proteins | sample DeeMarSWOR152_54_FD_19971 | JGI IMG/M metagenome (IMG submission 19971) | reverse complement strand
CCCGCCACAAAAAACGGCGGGCGTGCCCGTGGATGAATGCTGGGCAGGGTAATCCCCTGTAGTCCTATTGGGACGAAGCCGGATATGCTTCGGGGGGTTCCGCCGAACAATGTAGAGGCACCACGCGCTTGCGCGTCGTGCTCCACAGCCTCTTCAAGCACATGCATGAAATGGCGGTCCACACAGAGCAGCGTACCAGAAAAACCGGATTCTTTTAAAGCACTTTTCCCGCGGGTATGGCAATGGCGGGCTTCAAAGTAGGCTTATAGATGATTTGACCCCCCGCTTACCACCTGATAAACTCATCGCCTCATGGGTTTCTTTAAAGAAGGTTTACTGGTAAGCGCAAGGGATTTTATTAACTCTAGCCTAAAGGTGGGCCTAGTGCAAGGCGAAACCCCAGTCTTGATTGTCTATCACGGTGATGGAGACGGGTGCTGTGCCGGCTATTTTCTGAAAAAGTACCTGAGTTGCCCCACCGAGTTTTACTGGGTCGCCACACCCGACTTCGATTTCATCAAGGCCCAAAGCTACATTACCAAACGAAACAAGCCTTTGACGATTTTTTTGGACATGCCTGTATACAATCGGCCGGAAATGATAGAGGAGCTCAGCACCCGGAAACACGTTCTTATCTACGATCACCATTATCCGGGGACCTGTGATGTGTGCAAGGGCAAGGAGACGGTGTTCTACCTTAACCCTGTAATTCACCAGAACGGCATGGAGTTTCCGACCGCGTTGTTCGGATGGGAGCTCTTGGAAGAAAAGGGCCGGTTTGAGAAGGAGATCTTATTTGCGGCACTGTTTACCGAGACATGGTTAGAGAGAGTCTCTCTGTTCTCAGATTTGAGCCTCCCCCATCAGGATCGGCTCAGGCAAATTGCACGGCGGGTCCAAAGCAGTTTTCTCATTCAGGATATGAGCACCACCCATTATGCCTTGGATTTTCTGACGATGGCGAGCTTGGAGGGATGTCTTAGTGCGACACAGCTAGAAGCTCAGCAGGAATACAAGATCCTGGAGGCTATCTATCAGTTGATACAGAATGAAAAGAGTTGGCTCATGAGGAGGGTTACGGCTCAGATCAAAAGGTTCCCAAATCCAAAATTCATCCTAAAGAAGACAGAGAGCAAAATGCGCATCTGCGGCCTCATGGCATCGGAATTAAGGTGGCATTACCCAGCTCTTGTGGTGGGAGTGTGGCAAAGGTGGAAGCGAAGGTATTACTGTGAGCTGAGAAGAGGCAGAGATTGCGGTGAAAACCTGGCCTCCCTGGTAGAGAGAGTCAAAAGTGAAGTGGAGCTTATAGCAGGTGGAGGTCATCCCGCCGCAGCTGCCTTTAGTGCTGAAGGAGATAATTTCTTCAAGGCCCTCGATAGGCTACGGTATCATTTAACGGGAGAGAGCCCTCAGATGTCAAAGTCATACGAGGGTTGAGAAGATGAAAGCATTGTCGTGAGGGTATGGGCCTGGCAGAATTCCTGAAGCATCGCTGCCACTCGGTCTCGAGTAGCAAGCGCTCTATCTTCACTGTCCTCCCCGAGCCCGTCGATATTCATAACGATGATCTGAGTGTCCTCCGTGATGCGCGTTTTGTGTCCATTGCGCCAGTTCCAGCGTCGACACATCACTTCCCCTGACTCCGTAACCACATAAATGATTTCCCCAGGGTCAGGATGCTCTATTGTTTCGGGGTTACCGAGAGGGGTAAAGGACTCAATGCCATCAGCGAAGCGGAGTTCCAGTGTCTCGCCGGCTTTGGCCACGTCGTCACCACCCACCGGAATTACATCGATGATCGAATTGTAGTTCATAATGGCAACCACTTTGTTGATCAAGGGGATTTGAGCTCCCGGCCTCTGTACTCGTTTGAGAAGGGCACAGTGTGCTGGCGGGAATTTATTCGGATTAGACCCAAATTGCCGGTGGGCTTCGTTCCAAACCAGTGCACGGGGATCTGTCTTCAAGTCAACCGCCTGTTGGGCTGCCTGCGCTATTGCCTCATTGAGCATGGCCTCGAGCTTTTCTGAATGGCCATGATTTTGTATCCCCGTGGCCACAACAATCCCGCGTCTGAACGTGGGATATTCCTCTAAGATCTTTTGATGTATCCGAACTTCAGTCATCAGTACGACCTCCGCTGTTCAAGATCAAGAAGGGCTTTCTTTCTGTCCAGTCCTCCGCCGTAGCCTGTAAGTTTATCGTTTGATCCGATTACCCGGTGGCACGGTACCACGATCGAAACGGGGTTAGTTCCAACCGCACCCCCAACGGGCCGCGCGGCATTCGGGCGACCTGCCGCCTCAGCCACCTGCTGGTAGGAACGGGTTTCTCCATAGGGGATGCCACACAAAACTTCCCACACCTTCAGTTGAAATGGTGTGCCCCGCAGATCCAATGATACGTCAAACTGAAAGAGCTTCCCGGCAAAATATGCGTCGAGTTGGTTAGCCAGCTTGGAATTGTGATCTCCATTTTTTCGCAGCTCGATATTCCCGCGTTCCCAGTGGGCGTGACGGCCACGTTCCTGATCGTCAGGCTTCATGCACACGATACCCTTCTGCGAGCTGACGAGGATATAGGCGCCCAGCGGACTCACATAGCGGGACCAAAAGAAGCGCTCCGGCTCAACAGCTGGCTCATCAGGCCGGCATACCTTGCAAGGTCGGTAACCCGCTTGTCTTGCTTCTTCCCGTGACCGAAAAGCCACGCCGTTCTCAGGCTTCATGTGCCTTCCTGCAGGACAATCGGGGCGGCAGTAGATCTTCGTTGTGCGACAGCCGATGAAAATTGTGTTGTGCACCATTGTGCAAACCTATTCTCGAACAGCTGATTGACTGCTCTTCGCCTTCCTGGTGCTCCTAGAAATAGTAATTGAAGCCCAGGCTTAAGAAGTCTACGTCATCTTCAATAATTATATATTCGTCCACATAATACCCCAACTTCAANCCTGTGCCAATTCCCAAAGAAAGGCCCGAATCCGACCCAGCGGCGGCACGATGTTTCCTTCTCCCCGAGAATCGACGTCGACCTGGGTCTCAAAGGCGTCTTAGAGCAAATTTGCTGTAACTTGTTTACACCCGGCTTCTTTAGAGCTTTACCGTGGTCAATGATAATTGTCCCAAGCGAGTGATGTCAATAGAGATCAACAACTGGTTTTTGTGGAGGGAGTGACTCGGGTATTTTGTGCCAGGTTAGTAGATGCTCGTCCCAAAGATAAAGTTCTGACCTCTCGCGCGTTGAGGAACGTCCCGCCGAGAGCCTGAGTTAAGGGTCGCAATTTTTGAGGCGCGGTAGCTCACGGTTGATAGCTCATAGCCGTTCAGGGGATATAAAACAGACATTTGGTGATTAATAGCTCAAAGGTGAAAGATCATAAAGAAGCAGGGAGCAACGAGGTCGGGGAAGGGCGAACGAGAACGGGCCAGTACCTCAAAGTCGACTTAGGGGCTATAACCTGGAAGGAGTTTACCCCGTATCAAGCACTTCCCTGATTTTGCTGGATAGCGTTTTCATATCAAAGGGCTTGGGTATGAATCCGTTGCAACCGCGCTGCAATATGTCTTTTGCTTGCCCATTGATGCTGTACCCACTTGAAAGAAGAGCCTTGAGGTCGGGGTCGAGCTCTTTCATCTTGTCGTACGTCTCGCCTCCACCCATATCTGGCATGATCATATCCAAGATGACTAGGTCAATTTTTTTCCTGTTTGAGGTATAACACTCAACGGCATCCTTGCCCGTTACTGCTGTCAGCACAGTGTAGCCCAATTTTTTGAGCATCTGACTGCCGACCGTGATAATAAAATCCTCATCATCCACGAGGAGAACGGTCTCGGAGCCCCTCAAGACCTGTCCGGGGAGCATCTTTTCTTCTATGACTTTTGTTTCTGAAACTGGGAGGTAAATATGAAAGGTGGTGCCTTTCCCCTTTTCGCTGTAAACGTTGATGATCCCCCCATGATTCTTGATAATTCCATAGGCAGAGGCCAATCCCAACCCGGTGCCTCTTCCCATCCCCTTGGTGGTAAAGAAGGGATCAAATATCCTTTCCTGAGTCGCCTTATCCATGCCAANACCAGTGTCAGTTACCGATACCTTAACGTACCTGCCGGGCTTCACTTCATGGGGCTTGATATAGTTTTCGTCAAGGCTGAGATTCTCTGTTTCAAGAGAAAGCGTCCCACCGCCTGGCATAGCCTGCCAGGCGTTGACGTACAGGTTTAAGAGCACTTGCTCGATCTGCCCCTGATCCACTTCCACCGGCCAAATCCCTTCCTGAAAGTGAGTATGAATACTTATCTCTCTCTTTGTGCGGCCAAACATCGCAGAACTCCTCTTGATCAACTGGTTTAAATCCGCTGCCTTTACCTCGTATTTTCCGCGCCTGGAAAAACCCAAAAGTTGTCTAGTAAGATTGACCCCACTTTTAACCATGCTCTCTATGCTTTTGAGTTTTTCATAGTGGGTGTGGCCAGGATCAATATCATACAGCATTAAGGAGGCGTTTCCCTGAATACCGGTGAGAAGATTATTGAAGTCATGTGCAATGCCGCCTGCTAAGGTGCCCAAGGCCTCGAGCTTCTGTGCTTGGGTCAGCTGTGCTTCCAGTTTCCTTCTTTCCTCTTCAGCATGCTTACGGTCGGTAACGTCTCGGACAACACCCCGGAATCCAATCGGCTCGCCATTTCCGTCCGTCATTAGGGATGCAGACATCTCCAAGACCACCGTTCTCCCATCTTTTCCGATAATCTCATAGTCCATTAACTTTGCAGGCCTTCCGGTCCGATAGATTTTGTTAAAAAACTCATACATCGTCTTAGCGGTCTCTGGCGTGGTATACTCCCGGTTGTTCATGCCCGTAAGTTCATCCCGGGGGAATCCTGCTATTCTGCATACGGCGTCATTGAAAAACGTAAGGTTTCCAGCAAGGTCAACCTCGAAGTAACCTTCTTCAATGTTTTCGAGGATGGTGCGGTATTTTCTCTCGCTCTCCCTGAGCGCCTCTTCTGCCCGTTTGCGCTCCGTGATATCACGGATGATACCATGGTATGCCAAAGTCCTGCCGTCAGTGGCCCGCCGTACGCTAACGTTGAACAGGCAATCTATCTCTGCCCCATCCTTCTTGCGTAGTTTTACCTCGTAGTCTCGAACAAATCCCTTTTGCTCTATCTCCTTCTGAAACCTGCCTCCATTGGTAGGATTAACGTATAGTTGTCGGGCATTCAGCGCTACGATCTCTTCTCTGCTATACCCAAGGAGATGAAAGGTAGATTGGTTGGCGTCAATGAACTTGCCCTCTCGGGTGGTTATGTAGATCGCGTCTCTGGAGTCCTCGAAAAGGGTCCGATATTTCTCCTCGCTCTCCCTGAGCGCCTCTTCTGCCCGTTTGCGCTCCGTGATATCACGGATGATACCCTGATATCCAAGAATTGTTCCGTCATCGCCTTTCCGCACTGTGGCGGTGAGCAGACAGTCCATCTCGGTTCCGTCCTTCCGCTGGAGCCTCAGCTCAAAGTCTCTAACCGACCCCTTTTTCTCAATCTCTCGCTGAAACCGAGATCGGTCATCGGGGTAAACGTAGGCATCCTGGGCCTTGAGGCCTTTTGCCTCTTCTCTTGCATAACCGAAGAGATCCAAGAAAGATTTGTTGCAGTAAGAAATTGTGCCTTCCCGGGCCGTGATATAGATCGCATCACTGGAATGCTCGGAGAGTTTGCGGTAGCGCTCCTCGCTTTCCCGAAGCGCTTCCTCTGCCTGTCGGCGCTCGGCTATCTCCCGCTTTAGCGCTACGTTGGCGTCCGAAAGTTCAGCAGTTCGCTCTTTGACGCGGTCTTCAAGTGCGGCGTGGGCTTCGTGTAGCGCTTCTTCCGCACGCTTTTTTTCAGTGATGTCCCTCGAGATTAGCAGCAGGAATTTATCCTTTATGATGTTTACCGTGCTTGCTATGTAACGCCACCTTCCGGCCTTATCCCTAAAACGGAATTCGATTTTCTCCACGATATCTGTTTCTTTTCCAGCCAATAGGTTTTTGGCCTTCTTGCGGACATATTCCCCTAATAAGGTGCGGAGCCTTTTCTTATCATCGGGATGGATGAACTTGAACCCGGATTTACCAAGCAGCTCCTCAGGCTCATACCCGAAATCTCTATGAGAGGGACTGGCGTATGTATAGACTGGCTTGATACCGAATGTTGTGATAGCGATAAGATCGCTTGTATTCTCTGTTATTAAACGATAATGCTGTTCGCTCTCCCGCAGCGCGTCTTCTGCACGCTTGTGCTCAGCTTGAGCCTTCTCAAGCTCCTCAACCCGCCGGCGCAATTCCGTCAGTTTATTCCCCAACCGTTCTTCTGAATTGTTTTCACGCTTCATCCCATTTTTCCTGTTGCACATTGACAAGTTCGCAGTGCTATTCTGACCATTTACGTTCCAATAAGCTCTAGCTACCATATCGGCCACATAAGACATATTCTAAAGGCGTTTGTGGATAGATGTGCCGCTTTGCACTGGAGGGGCTGGTGTTCTTGGGTGTATGTTATGCGAGGACAAGGCTGAAGGTCTGGGGCAAGGGGCCATGAGTCTTCCAACCGTATGCATTGGGAGATTATCGTAACCCCAGGGCAAGCGATCGCATAAGGCTCGCTGAAATGGCGCGGCATGTCAAGTTGGTTACACTATGATCTACTAAGAAAAATCCTGCTGTAAGAAGTCTGAGGTATTCCGCTTGACAGAGGGCCTCTTAAATAGTGGCCCTCTCCATTTACCGCTGCTTCCGCCCCGAAGCCTCCTCCGGGGTGCGCTTCAGGAGGTGTTTATCCAGGAGTTCTCTAAGAAACATGGGGAAGGATAGCCTTCTCTTGTCGAGATCAGGCACAACGAATTTCCGTGTAATATCGGCGACGGACAACTGCCCCCAATTGAGCAGCGAAAGGTATTGATCCAGAAAAACCGGCCGTAGATCGGATTCGGAGCTCCCCTCGAGGAATTTGTAACAAAGGTGAGATAAATGGATTATGGCCACAATAAGCCTTACATCTATAGGCACGTTTGTCGGCAGGGAGAATTCCGGATAGCATTGAAATTCAACCGAACGCCACACAGCGTCGGGAAGATCCCACTTCTTGAGGAGCAGTGCACCAATCTGCGCCTGGTCCAGAGATTCAATAAGCACATTCAGACCAGGATTCTGCTCCTTGAGGAGCTCAATCACGACGTGGCCAAGATCGTGCAACAATCCTATGGTTGCTACCTGGGCCGGGTTATCGAGTTGCGTATTTTGAGAAAGGGCAAAGGCTATGTGCGATATAGCTACGGAGTGGTGATGAAGGGCATTAAAAAATGGTGTGTCCGGCATCGTACGACGCACTCCTGCACTAACCACCAGTTGGTACAGGCCATTAAGCCCGAGCAGAACGACTGCGCGGTGGATATCGGAGACCTTCCTGTAGAATCCATAGTATGACGAGTTTAGGGTTTTTAGCACAAGATCAACTAATGAAGGATCAGCCTTGATCAATTCGCTAACCTCTTTTAGCGAGGTTCCCTCTGCCAACAACTTATGTGTGAGGGTACTCGCAAAAATTGGCAGTTTCGGCACCTTATTGATTATGCCCTGGATCATTTCCGAACGGCTATAGTCCGGCTTACCGCTGGTGTGCGCTGAGAGGAGGGTTTTCATCAGTTGTTTGTTTTTGATGGCGAGTTGCTTTTCTCTTGTATCCAGATCTCCGATGTGGATGGACGCCACAAAACTCAGACGTTTGAAAATGATCAACTGCGTCTTCTCATCAAGGGCATTTAAGGTAGGCTTATCGATTACCAAGAGCTTGGAAGGTTTGTTTGCAAGGGCAGATGCTGTTCGCGGTATCCTGCCTGCAAATCCAAATTCACCGACCCAAGCACCATCCCGGAGGATGGAGATCGTTTCCGTATGATCCTGCAGGTCTATAGTGATTCTTATTTCCCCCTCCAGAATAACATACAAAGTCTGATCAACGTCGCCTTCCCGAAACAAAATCTCGTCCTTTTGGACCGTCTTGGTACTGGCGAGAGTATAGAGGGCTTTCAGCTCTTTTTCGCCTAAGCCCTCAAAGCCATAGGAGGGGGCCTTCTTATTCTCCTTTTTTAAATGCAGCATGTGGCATTCCCGTGTAGTGTTTCTGTGGGCAGTTGTCTGCAAGAGATATGCCACAGAGAGCAACACTCTGGCTAGGCCAGGTCGTTTGAATGAGGCGACCTATGAGAAACGGAGCAAAGGCGTTATGGCATATGAATTGCGATGAACAATCCTGGAGGGGTTTTCGTTTGGGTGATCCGCTTAGGCCCGGCGACAGTGTTTAATCGGCGAAATCCAATGCCCAAACGGATGCAGCATCTTATGGTTAATGGTCAGTAACATCTATGCGTAGCACGATTACCATTACAAGCGGAAATAGAGGTGTCACAAAAACAGAAATCTCTGACCACATGTTGAGATGCAGAGATTTTTGTTTTTGTGCCGTAGTTCCACACCAGAATACATTGAAACGTGTGTCCTCTTACTTCAGCCCAGCCTTTGTCACACCGTCAGCATGGCGCTCTAATCCGGCAGCCCCGCCTTCCGCAGGGCATCACAATAGCGTTTTGCTACGGTTCGATCCTTTTGAGGGCTTGCCTCCTTTTGATACCGCGCAACGGAAAATTTAGGGTTTATCCTCAGGATCTCCTTTGCTGCTGCTCGGGCTTCTTCTTCATGTCCTGCCAGACTGTATGAGGCTGCCAGCACGACCCATGCAACCAAATCGTTGGGTTCTTGCTCAGTTGCCCTCTTGGCTTGCGCGATTGCCTCCTCATATCGCCCGGAATCTCGAAAGGCTATGCCAAAAAAGCGTAAGTATAAACTTGGTGGCTTTGGATTGAGACGTAATGCGTCTTTAAACAAGGGAATGGCTTCTTCGGGTCTTCCCATAAAGGTTAATATAGCAGCATATCCATTAATAACGTCAGCAGAATGTGGCTCAAGCTCAAAGGCTCGTTTCCCTTCGGCAATAGCTTTATCATACTGTCGCGCATATAATAACCAAAAGCCTAATCCAGCATGGGCAATAGCCAATGAATCATCCAACTCGATAGCCTTTCGCTGCAGCTCAATGGCACGTTTTAAAGACTCCCGCGGGTTCTTGCTCAATCCAATCACGATAGATAGTCCGTGAGTACTGCCCAATTTACTATACGCAGCTGCATAGTCCGGATCCAGGGCTATAGCTTCTTCTAGCAGCTGCCGAGCCTTTGAAACACCATCTTTAGTTGACTGCCCAAACAGCCAGTTCGCTTCCATTAGCTTTAAATAGGCCTCAAGGTTGTCCGTACCTCTGGCGTAAACGCGAGCTTGCTCTCCCTCTGTCAGCTCTATCTGCAAGGCTGTAGTGATCTTCTTGGTGATCTCGTCTTGAACGGCGAATATGTCTTTGACATCCCGGTCGTACTTCTCTGCCCAAATATGATGGCCTGTTAAAGCATCGATCAATTGAGCGGTGATTCGCACCCTATCTTCAGCCCTACGGACACTCCCTTGAACCACATACTGCACTCCTAGCTCTTCGCTTACTTGCTGCACTTTCACGGGGTTCCCTTTGTAGGTGAACGTAGAGTTGCTCGCGATGACAAACAGCTTTGGTATCTTTGAAAGTGCAGTAATGATCTCCTCGGTTAGTCCATCGCAAAAAAATTCTTGCTCCGGATCAGCGCTCATGTTGGTAAGAGGCAGTACTGCGATGGACGGTTTGTCAGGCAGTGGAAATGCCATTTTCTCCACAGAAGCAACCTCGGCTTGGGGAGAATAGAGATAGAATTTCCAGACTGCTAGCGCCGCAACTCCCACAGCTAATCCAATCACGGCAGCCAGAGCCGGCCACCCCCACCGTCTTGGCAAGGGTATCCTCCGCTTTCTCCACTGAGATACCGGAGCTTCAGGCTCTTTAAGAAAGACGGGGTATGAAGGCTCAGGTTTCGCTTTGTCTTCCGCTTTACCTTTGAGATCCGCGATAAATCTCCCCCAGGCATCTTCGTTTACCAGATCTGGGTCCTCCCCATACGCTATGACAACATCATTCAGACGTGCTCCCAGTTTGTCTATTGAAAACCGCAACCTCACATGCTCTCCGCTCCCCTTATATTCAAAAAGATTTGCCCACCGGTCTTTTTCCTCTTCGGTTAATCGATAGGTTCTTCCCATACCCCCGTCGTAGCCCTTTTCCCTCCCCAAGACTTTAAAGAGTCGGGCGTCCTCCAGGTCAGGAAGGGCGTCTTTCCATTTTCTGTAAATCCTCGGGAGCAAATGCTCCTTCTCTGATGACCCTGCGGAACCTCCAACCGTTTCGTTAAGGAAAGCAAGAAGGTCAAGGTGTTCTTCCAGGGGTATGGATGTGATTCTTCCAAGTCTTTGCATCTCTGTAACGACAAACGCCATCACTGAGAGGTAAAACCTTCGCGATGGCGAGTTGAAGTGAAGGGTCAGCTCCCTGGTTGGCTCGATTTTGATGTGGAGCTTGAATTGATCCAGGTCGATTCTTATGGGCTCTTTGGCTCTAGTGCCCATTGGCTTCCTGGCATTGATCTATCCAAAGGGGTGGAGAGCTTTACCGGCTTAGCGATACTAATGAAAAAAAGCATGACGGTTCGAACCGTCACCTGACGCTCAGTTACTTTAGCATATTCAAATACTTGTGAGAACATCTTTTAACAGCTGCCCTTCATCAATTTCCAGAAGACAACCGTGAGAAGTTTCCCTCTGAAGATGCCCATGTGAAGCCTCCAAGGGTTTTGGGATGACCCCTTGGAGGTTTTGTATTTCGAGGTACACTAAGGCTAAACCAAAGGGGGTCTTGTGGGCAAAGCTGCGGGCCTTACCCGATCGTTGGTCTTAGTCTTTCCAGAAAGGGAGGAGTATCATGTTAAAAAAGCTTATGCTTTTTCTAGGGGGCATTTTAATGGTGTTTGCTTTTGCGTATGCGGCAGAACAATACTCACTATCAGGTGAAGTTACGTTTTCAGGGCATGAGGATATCTACCTTTCTATTTACACAATGGAAGAATTTGCAAATTTTAAGAAGTCGTTTCCACTGGAACCATTTTTCCAAAAAATCAAGCCGAATGATGAGCAGATAAAAGCGGGTAGATTCTCCTTCACGTTTAGCGGAATACCGAAAGGGACATACTGCGTCATTGCCTTTCAAGATGTAGATAACGACGGAAAGTTGCGTTGTACGACTTGGGGCGGCATTGAGGAACCGATTTGCTTTTATAAGGCAGTCCCTGATAAGTTGTCGTTTGCCAATTGGAATGATGTGAAATTTAAATTAGATAAAGATATCACCGGGATTATCATGAAATTAGATTAGATCGCTTCTAAGGATAATGATCCCGTTGCAAAAACATTTTACGTCGCGTGCTATGACACCACGGGCTCTGCAAGATCCGGAGTCCATGCGCTTCCTCGTCCAGAGCAAACGGTTATTGCTATTGGCCAGTCGCCCGCGTCACTCTGAAGATGTTACGTATAGTATTAGTTGTCTGTATCAAGGCTGAGTGGTTTATGGAACACAGAGTAGCCCTTGGATTTACTCGCTTCATGCGGTGTGTTTCCATCGGTGACCATAGTGGTTCAGGTATATGAACTCCTCAATGGCCTTCCGGCCCGAAGGGAACGGCTCCCCCTTGGGCATCCCAAATGTCATGCAAACTACGACCTTCTTGAGTTCAGGCACTCCTAGGAGTTCTTTGACCCTGGTTTCATCGAATGCACCAATCCAGCAAGTGCCATAGCCCAGCTCGGTGGCTTGGAGGGTGAAATTGGTAAGCGCAATGGTGATATCAACTTGATGCCATTTCAGTGCAGGATTGGCAACGCCTGCGATGAAATAAGAGCATTCGGCAACAAATGATTGGTGAAAGCAGGCGGGAACGAGACGACGTTTGAGATCGGGGTCACCCACCAGGACAAACTCCCAGTTCTGCGTGTTACTTGCCGAGGGGGCCAACTGCAAGGCCTTGAAGAGTGTTTCCCTATGCTCAGGGGGAATTGAACTCTCGGCATAGGTACGGATGCTCCGGCGGCGAGCGATGGCCTCTTTCACATGCATGTCGATACCCTCCAGACTGGCTTGCAATGCACACTAGTTTCCGTTGGTTTAGAGCATTTGTAAAGCGGTAAAGTGCAGGTCCATACGTTTCGGGCTCCTGTCTTACGCGTCCGCACAAAACGGGAGACTGCGCTTGGCTGATAGCTCATGGGAACAAGACAAAAGAGCGGAGGGGAAAGGGGGAGAGGGAATATGGGATGGGGGGATACAACTATCAAAAGAGGGCTAGGCCTGAACCGGCCTATGCATATGTTTAGTTTCGGCTCTAGGGGTGAGGGTAGGAAAAGGTCAACAATTTGAAAGATAACGCTGCGTCCACACTATCTCATTTATTTACCCTGTTTCTCAAGGGAGTTAATAATCCGATTTACCACCTTCTTCTGGTTTTCAGATAGCTTGTTATATTGGGTCTTGAGCGGACGCAGGTCCTGTTTTTGAGCCTTACTTCCCCTCCGTTCAGCCGCAATTCGCCTCATAGGTTCAGAATAGTCAGGGTCAGTGAAGACTCTCCTGTCCTTGCTGGACTTCCCGCTGCTAACTGATCGGGTGGAGGCTAAATGAGTTCGTATTTGGTCAGATATTCGATGATGAAGGACTCGTCTTCATAGGCTTTGGCTGAGATGAGTGCGGAGACTAAGTCAACTGTGTCGTCCTCTCCGATCCTTTTTATTACCTTTGCCAGATCGAGATTTGCAAGTGTCATTAAGCCCTTGTGATCTATCCTGAAATCTGCAGGCCCGCGGAGATAGGTTTTTTTGTAAGGCCGATCCATATTCCTCTCTCTTCATTTCCTCATTCGAAATAGAGGCTGAAATCACCGGAGCACGTGCCGCTGGCAAGCATTAAGCAACCCGTTATTTGGGGGTTGACGCTGTATTCTACTCCCAGACTATCTATCCAGCAGGCCACCCTATAAATAACGCCGCATTCATATTTGTCAATTACGCCAATATGTTTCATGCCCTTATATGCGAAGCATTTCTTTGGCTCAAACTCCCAGTGCAGAACATTCTGTTCTGGAAAGGTCATTGTAATATTCATGAATTCGGCTACGAATAGCTCAGATATACCAGCAAAGAAGTATTTGAACTCCCCAAACGTCTCGATTTTTTCTTTTTTCATGCCTAAGGCCTCTTTGACTCGTCTGACCTCAATCGGAGCCAACGACTTTATTGCCGCCTTGTTGATCTTGTTCGCCGCCTCAATACCGAACTCCTGAACGCAGTGATAGAACCACATCCCGTCATGTGTCATCCAACACCTATTCAAAAGTTCAATCAGCCGCTCTTTATCGAGCCGATCAGTCGGTTTCATACTTCGCTCCATATGCAAATGGTGATGCTGGTAGGAGGCAAAGGCATAAGCGTCCCAAAGCAAAGACAGGTTTCTGGCTTTTTGAAGATATTGGAAACAGTAGCAAAAGGCAATATCATATCTTTTTCACGAAAACGCCGAGGCAAATTGGCCGAGCGATCAGGGGTAGATATTTTAGGGGTCAGCATGGAAAATAGCTACTGCAGAGTTGGCGCAGGTGGACTTGAATAGGTTGGGGGCTGAATGTAAGGGCGGGCAATGTTGGAGGGCTATCGCTGAGTAGGTTGCTTTGACTCCTCCAACAGAACGCTGCTCCACTCTTCTACCCGGAGCCAGTCCTTTCGGCGCTCGGTGTGAGATCTTCTCTCCTTCCAGCTCCTTCTCTCCAGCCCTCCGCCGGAGAGGTAATCAAGATTGTACACTCGCCGTCTGTCCTTTCCCGAGCGCCGATCAATATGAGAGCGCCTCATCTCCAGCATTTTCCAATACCCCGCTTATGGTGGTAGACCCACTCTACGCAATTTGGGTACATAACTCAAGATAATTTATCGGTTTCTTGCTTAATCAAGCGCGGTGCTGCACCTCCGCGCTAACTATCATGTGTTCTCAGGTTTTCTCAATCAGGCGATGAGCTCAAAAACACAAAAACCACCCC
>JGI24422J19971_10001537_pt1 | contig 14100 bp, 12 predicted proteins | sample DeeMarSWOR152_54_FD_19971 | JGI IMG/M metagenome (IMG submission 19971) | reverse complement strand
CCAACAATCGCAAGCTATGATTTCGTCTTCACGGTTTGAGTAAACGATTTTGCCGCATTTAGGACACCTGCCCATAAACGTTGCATTAATAGTCATCAAACCGTGCTCCACGATGCCTACAGACTTGTCTTTATGTTAATCATCTTGGCAACTGCGTTGCTGCGTAAAACGCCTAAGCCAAACCTTGTTGTAGCCCTCACNCCGAATTCGCCTGTGTGCCGATCCTCCCAATCCTCAACAGTTATGTCTCTTCGCAAAAGCATGACAGCAGCCACACGCGCGTCTACAGCATAGGCTGTTCCATTAGTCACTAAAGTGCTGGCTTGAACATTCATGCCCAAAACGGAAGTTACAACGCCACGCTCTACGTCAGTCTGTGAAGAAGGCAGATAACTAGCCTTGATAAATTTGTCGTCGCTCAAAAGCTGATGCAACTGTGTTTCATGAACAACTAAAACTGTCGGACGCCAGTTCTCGCCACGCACAGCATTATGAAGCTTCAGCACAGCAGCCCAATCTATAGCTGCATTGCCTTGGTCTATTGGGGCTCCACCAGCCAAATCGCCGTCAGCTATGCCTCCATAAAGCGACATTGTCTGCTCTGTTTCCTTCTCGCCTAGAGCCCTTCCAACCTTCTCAACCATGTTCTGCAGGACGTTCCAAGTGGCGTCTTCAAGAAACTCCCGAGTCCACTGTTCAGAGGCCTCCGCAAGCTGGTCAGTGTAAATGTCAACAGTGCTCACCTTTGCACCGCTCAACCTCGCAACAGCTCCTTCAGCATACTTGTACGCAACAGCCTTAGCATCCAGCGGAAATCTTTCCATCGACTCTGTTGTCGAACGCACAGTGACTATGTTTCTCCCAATAAGCTCTGGATAAGCACACTCAACAAGTGCGTCATGCATACGCCCGAGAGCCCCAATCATGTCACTGAACAAGCCCTCTTTAACGCCAATTTCAGCATAACGTTTAAAGAAGGGATGAGCAACTGCCGTATGCTTTAGACTCTCCATCAAATGCCTGAACTCGCCGTCTTGCTTCATTAAACTCTCAAAAAGCTTAACCTTCATGCTTATCACTTCCCAACCAAAATGAAGATCAAATCGTCTGCAGCCGCTGCGGATTCAAGAGCGGTTCCAAGCTTGCGATTATAGTAGACAGTGTATGTTGATGTGCCACCCTCATCGACAGCTTGATCCGTCAGTTCCAGCACCCTTTTGCTTGAATCTGAACCATAAACCGCCTTGCCCCGAGTCACAGCTGCTCCAGCCTTAACCTTAGCCCTTCCGCGGGTGAGAACTGGACAGGGTTCTCCAGAAGCCACGGTTTTTGTTGCTATGCCTATGCAGTCTTGATCTGAAGTTGCTGGACTAACGGTGTCGTCATCGCTCAAGTAAGCAGGGTCGCCTTTTGTGATCGCTGCGCCCGCTGTCAAGGTTTCGATGATGGCGTTTGGGTCGTCTGTTTCACCTATGCTTATCCATGTTTTGCCTGTTTTGTCAGCCATAAATAATCACTCCTCATTTTCTCTTTTGGTTTCAGCCAGTTCAGCCTGGCTTACTTCCCAAGTCACACGAGGTGACAGTGATGCTTCGAGCCTGCGAAGCCTTTCTTCTAGCTCAATAAGCCATTTAGTCAGCAAGTCGTTTGAGAGAACGTTTTTTTTGGCCAGTTCATAAGGATGCTTGTTTCGTCTACCCATTTTGCTTAGCCCTCCCACGAAGCTTTAAAACCACTCCTCGGAGTTCCTGGCAGAGCCTTTGAGGACCAAAACCCCAGCTACGTTCAACCATGGGACTTGGCAGAACGTTCTGAATCATTCTTACTGCATTACTAACAGGAACCATTTGTTTAGGGTTTTTCAGGAGGCTTTCAGTCACGCTGTCTCCATTTTGAGGTTTTTCGGCAAAGGATTTCTCAAGTTTTTCAATCCGAACCGTTAGTTTTTCTATTGTGTCACCAATCTGATTCACAATGTCTTCGAGGCTGACGATAAGCTCATCCATCGTAGGCTCAGGCTCAACCTCAAACTCAATCTCCTCAGGCTCCTCCGGCTCTGCTTGCTCAACGACTTTCGCTTCTTCAGCAGGCATACCAATGCCAAGTTTCTTCTTCACTCGCCCGAGAACGGTCATCGCTTTGTTTTTCTGCTCTTCTGGAATTTCGCTTTGTGGCACTCGAGCGTTAGCATTTCGGAGATGCGGAAGGTCGACCTTCCCATTTCTGTTCTTATACGGAAACTTTCGCAAATTCCTTGGCGTTGTTTTCCCGTTTTCCTTGGTTCCACCTGGTAAAATCACGGCAAAAGCCGAGTCTGGCAAGTCGTTGATGTAGCGTCTTGTCCAAACGCGCTCCAAAAGTCTTTTATCACTCATTTTTTCACGCTCTCTCAGCGGTGTCTGCAGAGAAGCAGAAGCACCTGCTGGAGCCATGTATTGCGGATGCATAAGCAGCCAGTCTCGAATCTTGTTTTCGTCCCACATCTTCTCTTTAGAGAAGAAGATGCTCTGAACCCTCTTGGTTTCAGGTTCAACTCTCAGCTTTCCAACAATGGCTAGGACACCGTTTTCCTTGTCGAGCCAAACGGTGCTGAAATGTTCTGGCAAAAAGGCAGCAGCATCCTGACAGAAACCAAGAACGTACTCGCCAGTAATAATGGGCTCAAAATTCTGTTCTTTAACCTGCAGCTTCTCCAAAACTTGGATGTTTGTTTCCGGCATGCCGGGCACAGCCACAAGGCTCAACTCAGCATTATGCAAGCCGTGAGGAATCTTACCGTCTAAAACGTCGATAGTTTCGTAGTCAGCCCCTACACTAACATGCCTGATCAAACCTTTGCGGATTTTCTCAGCTGTTTCCTCATCGTAAACTTCAGCTTCATACCAAAGATTTTTTCCGTCCCATTCGGTTTTCACTATTTTTCCAACGGCGTTTGGCACGGCAACATGCTCGGTATAAACTGGAGCTGAAACAAGCTTGTCCGCGAAACTCTGCAGTTCCTCAGGCGTATAAATGTTGAAGTTTCTGCTCATACCAGCTGTTATGGCAATGCCTCGGATCCGCAACGGTTTGTCAACAATCTTCTCCAAAACCTTAAAGGGCAAAATAGCGGAAACATGCTCTCGCAGAGTTTCGTCTTTATGATGCTGACTAAACCAAGCCTTAGCCTTCTCAAGCGTCCAGCCTTTAGAGCGGTCAAACAAGTAGCTTTGAATCTCCATTGTATCATTGCCTTTCAATTTACCAACAACCGCGCTAATGCCTTCATCCTCGCTCAAAACAATCGTCCGCAAACTGTCGAGTTGAAACTCTCTTGGGCTTCGATGCCCACTACGAATGTACTGGTCAGTTTCTTCCCAAGGCACGCTAACACAACCTTACACAATTAACACCCAATTAATATAGAGGAAACTGAAAAGTCGAATTGTGCCACCCAGTGCTCCACGCATGGGGCAATTTATTTCCCATTGGAGTGGCCTAAACCCCTAAAAAGGATGACTGTAATTGCCTAGAAAATGCATAGTCAAAGTTGTTCTGAGTAAAGAGCAGAAAGGAATCCTTGATGAATTGGCGAGAAGACTTGGAATAAGCGAAAGTGAAACGCTACGGATGGCCCTAATGGACTATGCAAAGGAGCTAAGCCTAGTAAGAGAAAGGATACACAGAACGGCATCGGATTTTATGAAAGGTAAAGGATTAGAATCAAGGAAATTCTAATAGAATAACCTTCGATTCGGCTATTCAATCCCATCACCTGTAAATGTTTCTCTGATCCGATTCCAAGTCAAGACTAACATAATTAAGAATTAGACTTAAAAACCCATAAAGACTATAGAACCTCAAAGTCAATCGAACAGCTAGGGAGGTTCACAGTTGACAAAGAAGGTCTTCGAAAGGCTTATGCTTGAATCTGTAGATAATGCTCTGGCTTCCCTTGGAGACTCCGCTAAAGAAGCAATTTACTTCCACCTTGAAGACAAATTTAGTATCGAAAAAAATGAAATTCCCCAACGCGTGGAAGATTTTGCGGAGGGACTTGAGAAGATCTTTGGAATAGGAGCCCAGTTCTTAGAAATCCTAATAATGAAAAACCTCTATGAAAGAGTTGGACAACCTCTTGAATGGAACAAAAGTAAAGAGCTCATATTTGCTGAGTACGTTGCAGCTGCAAGACGGAGTTTTCTAAAAGAAAGAAAGAGAACTTAACCACCGTTGCAAAAATAGGTCTCTGAAAATACATATTTATAATTCACAAAGGCTTTATCAAAGCTCAATGGATTTTCATTTCTAAAGCTTCACAATCAAACCCTCGAGGAATCTATTTGCCTCAAAGAAACCTTAGAAGAATCCTTTTAGAAGCCGTTGAGGAAGGCTTATCTTCCTTGGGAGATTCGCCCAAGCAAGCAATATTCTTTCATTTAGAGGCTTCTTTTGAAATAAGTAGACACAACATTCCAGCAAACTTAACAGAATTTTCAAAAGCCTTAGAGAAGATTTTCGGACCTGGGGCCTTTTACCTTGAGAAGTTGATTGCAAAGCGACTTTATGAGAAGTTGGGACTGGAATTCGAAGACGTAGAGAACTGGGACTTTTCGCAATACGTGAATAATGCAAAAGAACGTCTACCACCGAAAAGGGGTGTATAGGGAGATGGAGAGAAAGGAAGGCTCTTACAACAACAGAATACTCGAGCACACTTTGGAAAGACTACGTGCGCTTTTTGACGGGATAGATGAACCAATCTATGTTTCAGATCCAAACACGTACGAAATACTCTTCGCAAACAAGAAACTCAAGGAACTAGCTGGCAAGAGAATCTTGGGAAGAAAATGCTACAAAGTTTTCCAAGACCTAAAACGTCCATGCGCCTTCTGTACCAACAAATGCATTCTTGAAGAAAACCTTGGAAAAACCCACATCTGGGAGCACCAAAACCGAAGAAACAAGCACTGGTACAAATGTATAGATAAGGCAATTGAATGGCCTGAAGGCAAATATGTTCGATTTGGGATGGCTATCGACATAACAGAACACAAACACGTAGAAGAGGCGTTAAGGGAAAGTGAAGAGCTGTTTCGCTCTGTTGTGGAAAACTCCCACAACGGGATTTTAATCATAGATGACGATTTTCGAATAACCTATGCTAACGATGAGATTGAACGCATAGGTGGGCGTCCAAAAATAAAAGTAGTCGGGGAAGACTTCAGAAAGTTTCTTGGCAAAGAAGAAAAGCCTCTAGCTGAGTCCTTATACGTGCGCAGGCAAAATGGAGAAAAAGTGCCTTCTAGCTATGAGTTCAGCGTAACTAGAGAAAATGGGGAGAAAAGAGATGTTGAAGTCAAATCGACAACTATACGCGATAGCATGGGTAAGGTACGCACCGTAGTTCAGATAATCGACACTACTGAACGCAAGAAATCAGAGGATAGAATCAGAGAGTCTGAAGAAAAATATAGAAATCTCTTCCAAAACGCAAGAGACGTCATACTCACATCCGACTTGAAGGGAAACATGACATCTGCAAACAAGACCATTGCAGAATATGGCTTCGAAGAAAATGAGGCGATTGGAAAAAACCTGTTCAAGTTTGTGTCAAAGAAATATTGGCCGAGAATACTTAAAGACCTTAGAAAGATAGCAAGAGGAAGCCCCATTGAAGGCGAAATTGAAATAAACACTCCGAAAGGAAAGAAAATTGCAGAGTACAGAAGCAACCCGATAAAACGAGGAGATAAAGTCATTGGTCTGCAAACTATCCTGAGAGACGTTACAGAAAGGAAACGTTTTGACACAAGGCTTTCTGCACTAAGCAAACATGGCCAGAGCTTGAACATGGCAGATGACATACAGAAAGTTCTCACGTTGACGTTAGACGTCATGGAGAAAACTCTGGGATTCGAGTTCGCCGACGTTTTTCTGGTTGAAGGAAAAATGCTCAGTCTGGTAGCCCATCGTGGGTTTTCAAAGAAGCTCGTCCTCAACTTACCGTTAGATGGGCGAAAAGGTGTAGTTGTTAAAGCTGCAAGACTACGCAAACCTGTTTTCGTTCGAGACATTAGAAAGGAAAGAGCCTACGTTGACGCTGGCGTGGAAGGCATGATATCAGAGCTTGCGGTGCCCGTCAGAATTAAGGACAAAGTTTTAGGTGTTTTAAATGTGGAAAGTAAAAAGCTTGAGGCATTTGATGAAAAGGACGGGGAACTGCTTGAAACTCTCGCTTCACACGCCGCTATCGCCATAAGCAACTTAAAAAGACAGGAAAAGCTTTCTACACTGAACATTTACGGCAGGGACCTAAACAGAGCAGAGAGCCTAGGAGATATTTACAAAGTAACGTTGAAGGCTATGGAGAAAACATTGGGGTTTGAATATGCCTCAATTCTCATAGTTGAAGGAAAAATGCTTCGACTAGTATCCCAGCGTGGATACTCCAAGAATCTGTCTTTAAATCTGCCATTGTTCGAAGAAAAAGGGGTGACTGTTAAGGCAGCAAGAACGGGCAAACCAATTCTTGTTCCGGACATCAGAAAAGAAACGACATACATTCTAGGCAAGCCAAACATGCTTTCCGAGCTTGCTGTACCCATCAAAGTGGAAAAAGAGGTTTTGGGCGTCTTAAATGTGGAAAGCAGAAAGCTTGCAGGCTTTGATGAAGAGGACAGGGAACTTCTTGAAATATTGGCTTCCCACGCTGCCATCGCTATAAGCGACACAAGAAGACATACACAACTTATAACACTCTCTGGCAGACTGGAAAATCTGATGGAAAGTTCCACCGATATCATGCGCAAAAGAGACACTCATCAAAGGCTAAAGGTAATTGCAAAAGCCATTAGAAAATTCGGGTGGGGAAGGGTTGTGATTTCTCTCAGAAACGAAAAACTGGAAGGAACAGCTCTTGTTACAGCAGGTCTGACAAAGGGAGAAATCAAACTCTTACTAGAAAGAAAGGCGAGGGGACGTGTTTGGAGAGAACGGTTGGGCCCGAAGTTTGAACGATTTAAGATAGGTGAGTTTTATTATCTGCCTTGGAGCGACTCGTGGATTCGAGAATATGTCCACCATGTTCCACCTGAAGCCTCTCTTGAGGAAGCAACTACCTATGCAGGTGTTCCCAGCAGGCTTTCACTAGAAGAAATGGTTGATTGGCACCCCCAAGACATGCTTTACGCTCCCCTCCGCACGCCTGCAGGAAGGATAGTAGGCATCCTAAGCATGGATGACCCTGTGGATGGTCGGAAGCCAACAAGAGAATCACTTACTCCTTTGGAACTCTTCTTGCATCAAGCTGCAATAGTCATTGAAAACGCTCAACTGATTGAAAGCTTGAGAAAAGCAAGAAAACAGCTTGAAGCTTACGCTGAGCAGCTTGAACAAAAAGTGGAGGAGAGAACCCGCGAGCTTAAGAAATCCCAAAAGCAACTGCTCAAGGCTCAACGATTGGCAGTGATAGGTGAATTAGCTGGCATGGTAGGCCATGACCTACGTAACCCTCTAACAAGTATCAATGGAGCCGCATACTACCTGAAGAAACGGTTAGGTTCAAAAATTGGTGGCAAAGTAAAAGAAATGCTCGATCTTATAGAGAAGAACATAGTATACTCAAATAAGATAATAAATGATCTTTTGGATTATTCGAGAGAGATAAAGCTGGATGTAATAGAGAGCAATCCGGAATCAATAATAAAAGACGCGTTGTCTCTTGTTGAGATTCCAAAAAATGTTCAAGTAATGGATTTGACGGAAAGCAAGCCGAAAATGAGGGTTGACGTTGGAAAAATCAAGAGAGCCTTCGTGAACATCATCAAAAACGCGGTTGAAGCTATGCCTAAAGGTGGAACGTTGACAATAAAAGGTGCAAGGTCGGATGGTGAGCTAGAATTTGTCTTCTCAGACACTGGAGTAGGCATGTCAAAGAAAACCACAGAGAAGCTTTGGACTCCGCTTTTCACAACGAAAGCGAAGGGAATGGGATTCGGCTTGGCAATATGCAAACGCATTATCGAGGCACACAAAGGTTCAATTTCTGTGAAAAGCTCTCATAGGAAAGGCACAACTTTCACTGTGACGATTCCGATTAAACCAAAAATAGAGGGAGGTGGAAAAATATGGGTGAAACCGCTAGAGTCCTCATTGTTGACGACGATGAAAACATAAGAAAAGTATTAACAGCAATACTTGAGGACGAAGGATACATTGTTGAGTCAGTAGGTACGGCTAAAAAGGCGATAGTAAAGGCTAGAAAGAAATTCTACAATTTGGCCTTAATCGACATTCGCCTTCCAGACATGGAGGGAATAGAACTTCTAACAAGAATGAAGGACACAACGCCTAAAATGCGGAAAATAATCATCACTGGTTATCCAACACTGCAGAACGCGGTAGAAGCAGTAAACAGAGGCGCAGACGCCTACGTAATAAAACCATTCGATGTGAAGAAAGCTCTCAAAACAATCAAGGAAGAGCTAACAAAGCAACAAGAAGAAAAGACATACAGCCAAGAGAAGGTCGCAGAATTCATTGAAGCAAGAGTAAGGGAGCTAGAAGTGGAGAAGAAATTAACTCACAAAAGAAAGCATTAAACATCATTTTTTTCACCATTTTCAAAATTTTCTCCTTCCCTGTGTCTTCTCAGGCTTTTGATTTTTCAGTTTCTACATCACAATTTTTGGGCTGGCACTGGTGATAGTTTCTTACGCATAAATTTCCAGCAATGTCTGATTTTCAATCCAAGTTTTCGTAAGAGAGTGACAGATAGGCTGTTCTGCTCGGTGGCATGCAACCAGATAGAATCAAGAAATAGTAATGAGTTTTTGGATTAGTGTTAAGTTGTTGTGAAGCTTTGATTTGTTGTCGCTTTTGACAGGGATTTAATTGTTGTTAATGGTGTTTTGGTTACAGATATGGATGTTTTTAGCAGGTGCATTGTCCATAATGTGTTGCGTGTGTTTGTCAAAAGTTTGCAGCCCGATTGCATGGACAAGAGTTTCAAGGCGGTTAAGGTATTTTTAGACGTCTTTTTTTGTGTTTTGCTTATTTCTGTTCGCAATTTTGTCTCTTGTGTTCTTAAAAGTTGTAGGATGTGATTTGTTGTCATTTTTGTCACCGGAAATATCTAGTGTATTACGGTTTAAGATACTTATTTCCAGAGGCGAAATATTACGAAATTTGACTAAATTCGCTGTTGCTTTAGCCATGCTTACACAAAGCAGCAAAATGAAATAGGATAGAATGCGGCTTCCAGCTAAACATTTCCTTGAATGTTAAAGATTCCACTGCTTGCGCAAAGAAGCTTTCTTACAGTATAGCTGTTTCTACCTATGCTGGTATCAGGCTTCTAGAGATCTGCGTTTTCAGTTCGACGTATTCTTGTTTAATTTCTTGTCTCAAAACGACGATCTCTGAGCGAAGTCTCTTCTTGGATTCCGGGGCCAAATCTTTCGATTTTGTGATTTTTCCTTCCATTTTGTCTAGGTCTTTTTCCGCAGAACGTCTCGTCTCATCGGATTTCTTCAAGGCTTCAACTTTCATTTTTTCGATTTTTGCGAAGTCTTTTCGTATGTTTCTTACATGTTTGTTCAGCCTTTCATTTATCTTGTTCAATTTTTCTCTATATTCGCGCTCAGAAGTGATTCCCATCTTTTAGCACCATTCACCTTTTCTCGTATATAACAATACTTAATAAATAAATTTTATGATGTAATAATTAGTAAATACGTAGAACCTAGTTTCCAATAGTCATAGTCCGTCCTATTTCGGTAGCTGAGATATTCTTTTAAGATTGTACAGCAAAGTAGAGAATGTGACTAGAGGTTAGTATGGAGAAGGTTCTTGTGTCACCTCATAAACCAAGGGCTGTTGTTCCGAGGCCCCGTCCTTCCGCCGTAAGAGAGATTCAGCTAATCGACAGAGTTGAAGAGATGCGTCTTCTTCAAGAGGCTGCTGACAGAGCGGTTCGCGGTGAAGGCGGAGTCGTTTTTCTCTGTGGGGAAGCAGGAATCGGAAAGACAAGGTTGGCCAGAGAGCTGGGGGCTTATGCCCGTTCGCGAGGTATGCAGGTTCTATCCGGTAGATGTCCAGCATTGTTCAGGATGGATGGTGTACCCCCTTTTGTACTCTGGAATCAGGTGATTAAGGATTACTTGGAACTCTGCACTTTCGAACAATTACATAGGGCGATTGGCTTCTATCCTGGCGAAATTTCCAAGCTGGTTCCCGAACTTAGTCAAAAACTCAGGACAACCCCTCAGTCTCTGCCCATAAATCCTGAACATGAGCGTAACAGACTTTTTGAGGCGGTTTCACAGTTCATCACCAACATCTCCAAAGAAACACCATTACTGGTCATGCTTGACGATTTGCAGTGGGCTGACCAGTCTTCGCTTCTGCTGCTGCACTATTTGGCTCGCAGCATCTACAAGGAGTCCCTGTTGCTTGTAGGTGCTTATCGTGACACCTACATTGATGAGAAACATCCCTTGTCTCCTGTCTTAACAGAACTAAACCGGGAACGTCTGCTTCATTCCATTCCATTAAAACGCATGTCTTTTGATCACGTTTCAAAGATGATTAAGCGAACACTAGGGCAGGATGATGTTCCGATAGAGTTTTGCAGATTGGTTTATGAGAAGACAAGGGGCAACCCGTTTTTTGTTGAAGAAGTGATAACGTCCCTAAAGGAAGAACAAGTCATCTATCGTCATGAAGATAAATGGAAGATTAAGGAAGTTTCTAAGATCGAGTTTCCGAAGACCGTTAAGAGCGTTATAAAGAATAGAATAAGTCGGCTAGATGGGGAGTGCCAACGCGTGCTGACTATGGCCTCTTTTGTAGGAAAAGATTTCACCTTTGAGGCTTTAAGTGAAGTCACCGGTGTTGAGGAGGATGAATTGCTTGAGTTGATGGAGAAGATACTGAAAACCGGACTGATTGAGGAGAAAATGATAAGTGGAGAAGATGTGTATTCCTTTGCCGATATCATCGTGAGAGACGTTGTACATGAGGAAGTCAGCCGTCTAAGACGTAAAAAGCTTCACCGCATTGTAGGATCTGCATTAGAGAAGGTGTACACTGAGAGAATTGATGAACATCTGGGAGAGCTTGCCTATCATTTTCTGGATGGCGGTGATAAGGATAAGGCGCTTGATTACTTTTTGAAGGCCGGGGAAAAAGCGCAGAATGTGTATGCTCACGATGAGTCCTTTTCCTATCTTCAAAATGCCTTTAAGCTTCTCGAAGAGAAAGAGAATAATGTTGAAGACAAAGCTCGTATAATGGAGAGGCTTGGCGATATCAAAGCGTGGGTCGGAGATATCAGTGTTTGTATGGAATACTGGCATGAATCGTTAACATTGTGGGATCAGTTAGGAGACAAGAAAAGTGTTTCAAGACTTCATGTAAAAATGGCTTCCGTATTTTGGAATACTGCAGGTGACAAAGAAAAAGCTTTTGAACATCATCGTATGGCTTTAGAAACACTTGAGAAGATGCCTGAAAGCGTGGAATTGGCCAGCTTATATGAAGATATTTCGCACATGCTTTGGCGAACTGGTGAGCTTGCTGAAGCTTTACCTTGGGCAAAGAAAGCGCTTGAACTCGCCGAGACGCTGGGCATCCCCGAAGTTCTTGCAGGCTGCTATGAAGATTTGGGAGCCTTCTACTTAGGCTCTGGAGAACTCGAGAACGCTAGGAAATACTTTGAGCAAGGATTGAAAATAGCTGTCGAAAACAACTGTATGGAACCTGCTCTCCGTCAGTACGAGAACCTTTCCTTCGTCTGTCTAATTACAGGAGAATTTCAGAAATCGTTCGAAACTCATCAGAAGGGATCGATGCTAGCGAGAAAAGTTGGCGACGTACACCATATCCCTTGGATTGAAACAGGACTCGCCGTATGCTATGCGTTCATGGGAGAGATACGGAAAGCCATGTCCATGTTCAAGGACATTCTTGCACTAGACAAAAGAACAAAAAACACCACTCACAGCTCTAACCCCCTATGGGCTCTTGGAACATGTTATTACTGGTTGGGAGAATGGGACAAAAGTCTTCAGTATCTGATGGAAGCCCGTGACATCGCAAGAAAGACAGGAGAATTTCAATCTTCCGGGTGGGCTGCTCTGTACCTTGGAGAACTATTCCTAGAAATGGAAGACTATACGGAAGCTGAGAAATACCTAGAAGAAAGCAGAAGCACTTGGGAAAAAGCAGGAGCAGGGGCGTGGTTCATTGACGTGTTTCCAGCTCTATCAAGATTATATTTGAAAAGGGGAGAAATTGAAAGAGCCAAAGAACTAATTGAGAAAACCCGCGAATACGCAACAAAAGCAAAAAACAGATTAGCTATCTTCTACGCTGAAATGTTGAAAGCTATGGTTTTAAGAGAACAGAAAAGCTGGGAGCCATCCATACAACTCTTCGAAAAGAGTCTTCAAGGATATAAATCCCTAAACTTGCAAAAATGGCGTCTGGACCGGTTCGCTGAACTTCTATATGAATATGGCTTGATGCACTTGGCGAGAAACGGGGAAAGTGACAGAGAAAGAGGTTACTCGCTTCTGAGTCAAGCATTGGAAATATACGAAAGAATGGATGCTAGGAAGAAAATCGAAAAGATCAAGTCAGTAATTCATCCAGAAACTAGACGTCAAAAGCTCAAGCCTGAACCTGTGGTAGAGCTTGTTCTTCCAAGCCATGTTTCCACAGGATGTGAAGAACTTGATAACTTATTGTTTGGTGGAATCCCTAGGGATTATGCAGTTATATTGACCTCACCTTCATGCGACGAAAGAGACTTGTTGATCAAGGGATTTCTTGAAACCGGAGCGAAAAGTGGTGAAGTCACATTTTGCGTCACCATCGACCCTGGTGAAACAAAATCTCTCGCAGAAGAATTTCAATCAGACTTCTACCTTTTCATATGCAATCCCCAAGCAGATAAAATCATCAAAAGCCTGGCCAACGTGCTCAAGCTCAAAGGCGTGGAAAACCTGACCGACATTAGCATTGCTCTGTCATCAGCTTTTCGCAAATTAGACAAATCGCAGAAGAGTCCAAGAAGAGCCTGCATAGAAATCGTTTCAGACGTATTGCTTCAACATCACGCAGTTCAGACCAGAAGATGGCTAAATGCTCTCATCCCAGAATTGAAATCAAGAGGTTTTACTACTCTGGCAGTAATGAACCCCCAGATGCATCCCTCAGAGGAAGTTCACGCAATTCTAGGCCTATTCGATGGAGAAATCAATATTCACAAAAAAGGCTCAGAAAAATTCCTGAGAATAGAGAAGATGCACAATCAAAAGTATCTACAGAGCGAACTGCATTTGAGAAAAGAAAAACTACAGAAATGAAAGTACGGGCAAATATGCGTGCATAAGGAATGAAAAAACGCATATATCTAGATCTCACTTATTGCTGAATAGGTGAGATTGTGAAGTGGGTAACCCGTGAATTTGTTCACGTAGACAGAACCGCATGCCCATGGCTCATCAGAAAATTCATAGACCCCCAAGCCGAATTCATCTTTGCGCCCACAGAGAAAATAGCAGAAATCGCAAAAACCCAAGGAGCGATTCCTTTTGACGCGCCTGGAGTTAAGCTTGGACACAGAGACGGAAAATGCAGCTTCGAAGCAATAATAGAAGAATACGGGCTAGAAGATCCAGTGCTCCATGAACTGGCCAAGATCGTTCATTCGGCAGATACAAGTGACACTGAATTGGCGCCTGAAGGGATAGGACTAAGTGCAATGATGAATGGCGCAAGATTCAATGTTAAAGATGATTTTGAAGCAGTAGAAAAAGCTACTTACGTTTATGATGCACTCTACACTTATTGCAGACTCAAGCTGCTCCGCGAGAAATACAAGGATGAACTGGGAAAGATGAACCGAAAGGAGCAGGGAGAGTTCTTGCGAAGGAAAATTCGGGCAGAAGCAATAAGTTAACATCACTTTTCTGGTTATTTTTATTAACACTGAAGTTCAGTGACTACTGGGGTTGGTTTGCTGATAGCTTTGCACACAATAAAACCTAGAAACAGCATCTTTTTGATGATTTGCACTATGGGACTGTTTGCGATTTTAAGCTCTACAATGTC
>JGI24422J19971_10001534_pt1 | contig 14105 bp, 10 predicted proteins | sample DeeMarSWOR152_54_FD_19971 | JGI IMG/M metagenome (IMG submission 19971) | reverse complement strand
TTGAGGAGTCGAAGAAGGGGATCATTAACAATTTCAACATCAGGGAAAAATCGGTTCATGAGTTTGCCCTTAAGAATAGAGGCGGAAGGGTGCATGTCATTGCTGCCCTTGATGGCCAGTTGGTGACTAACCATATGTTAGAGAAACCCAAGGTTGCCGATGGATTCCTTGTCTCCGACACTGACAGAGATTTGCTTAAGATAACCGTCGTTAATAGATATGTGGATTCACCACCTGCAATTGGTCTTGTAAAAAACTTCGGGTTAAAGCGAGGCGGCATCGCGTCAAGTGTTGCCCACGACTCGCATAACATTATCGCGGTCGGTGTGGAGGATGTGGATATCTGCAGGGCAGTGAACAACATCATAAGAGGCAAGGGGGGCATCAGCGCAGTTTGTGGAGATAGAGAAGAATTCCTGCCCCTGCCCGTGGGGGGTATCATGAGCGATTTGAGCTTTGGAGAGGTAGCCAAAAGGTATACCGATCTGGATAGGTTTGCTAAAGCACTGGGCTCTCAATTGAGAGCACCTTTTATGACCTTATCCTTTATGGCCTTGCTGGTCATCCCCGAAATTAAATTGGGGGATAAGGGGTTGTTTGATGTGAGGAGGTTCGAGTTCATGGATCTGTTTGCGTCTCCGTAACAGTCTTTCTTATCATTCCTTGCGAAATGATTAAGTTCAAGCTATTGGATCTGGTCGTTCCCGAAAGGGACGTCTTGGTGACAAAAAATAAAGTTTCTGCTGATATCCTCTTGGTTCAAAAACCCCAGCAACGTTAGCCTACTCCTATTGCAGACTGCCTCGGACCAAAAGCGAAGTTTCAGTGTTTGATTATTGTAAGGTACCGGATCTCTTTTGGTATGTGCTCCAGCAATGCGAGCCTCATGGGAGAAAGGAGTGGGCAAAAAGCCCGTTCTTAGGAAGGTATGTCTGGATCAATATTTCCCATTCTTCATTTTGTCACTCACCTCTGTAATACCCTACGCTGTTGGAAATGGATCTCAGGGAAAAGTCCGGCCAATATCTAAGGAGCTTGAAACTCAAATGAAATCTTACCTTGAGGTAGTTTTACTGGGACAACCCTCACAGTCATTCCTACTTTGATGTCACTCTCCTTGATATCTCGACTAAGAGCGGCGAAGACATTAATCCCTTTCGGAAACTTGGCCAATGCAATGGTGTAAGGTGCCTTATCCTCAAATCCCTGAGGACCGTAATTTACTGTACTATAAGTCATCAACTCCCCGTTCCCCTCAACTTCGATCCATTCCACGTCAGCCGTAAGACAGCTTGGGCAGTCAATTTGGGGTGGAAAGTAAATGTGGCTGCAGCTCTTGCATTTTGTAGCCATGATTTTTCCTTGTTCTAGGTATGTTACGAAATCTTCCGCTTTGCTTTCTTTCATATGGCTGACAACGCCGAATTTTTCAAAACCCATCTCCTTACCTCCTTAAAATGGTAACATTAGCATAGTGCCCGATGCCCCCTATATTATGAACTAAGCCGATTTCCGCGTCCTTTACTTGGACCTCTCCTGCCTCTCCCCTGAGCTGCATAACTATGGTCCTGATCTGTGAGCCTCCTGTGGCACCTATAGGATGGCCTTTGCAGAGAAGCCCACCGTCAACATTCACAGGGATCTTTCCTTCAAGGTAGGTTTCCCGCTCTTCTATCAATCTGGGCCCTTCACCCTGCTTAGCAAAGCCCAAGTCTTCATAGGCCATGATCTCTGCAATTGTGAAACAATCGTGAACCTCAGCCACATCAATATCCCGTGGATCCACACCGGCCATTGAATAAGCTTGGTTGGCAGCCTCTTTAGCACAAACCAAGCTAGTAAAAGATTCTCTCCGGGCTACCCCGGTGTTACTCGCTGCCCCTAATCCAGAAATCCAGATCGGAATTCTTGTTATTTCTTTAGCTATATCCCCCTCAGCTAATATAATGCAGGATGCCCCGTCTGCATTAGCACAGCAATCAAGCATCTTTAGTGGCAGGGATACGGGCATTGAATCCAGGATTTCCTCTAGACTAAGTGCCTTTTGATAGGCAGCCTTTGGGTTTTTGACACTGTAGTATGAATTCTTAACGCGTACCTTTGCCAGTTGCTCCTCAGTAGTCGCGTATTTAGCCATATGAGCCCGCGCATGCATTGCATAACCAGCGGGCATTGTGAGTCCGAAGCTTGATTCCCATGTAATATCATATGCCCTGCCCATCATCTCGGCTGCCTCACGAGATGTCTGACCTGACATTTTCTCTATGCCTACCACAGCCACTATTTTGTGAAGGCCGGACTTTATTAGGGACCAGGCTACCCTGAGCCCTGTACTGCTAGCAGCGCAAGCATTTTCGATAAGGAAAGTGGGTCTGGGGTTTAAGCCCAGGTATTCTGCGATTGGGTTTTCGGCAGATCGCTGCTTATCGTACAGTGAGGAGCATATTATTGAGGCACCTATATCTTTATTAGCAATTTCTAAACCGTCCATTGCCTCCTTAAAGGCCTCGAACGCCAATTCCTTAATAGAAATGCTGCATCTTCGAGAAAAGTTGCTTTGCCCAACACCAACAATACCGATATCTTCCATACGAATTTCTCCTTTGATTTTGACTACTCAGTTCGGAAAGAACTTCTTGGTTAAAATCAAGGCGTGATCCGGATTGTCTCCCTCAGATAGATTGCTGTGAAATCGGTTGGGAATTAGCTTCCCTATCTAAAACTTGGCTTTCTTGCCAGTATGGTACTTATAATATTCCCTTTGGTTTTTCAGATTGCATCGATCTGTCCTGTATTGGGCATCTAGTTGAAGTATCTCCTCTAGCGCACGGTTTCTGGTGGATTTAGCAGTTTTTTGGAAAATCCAGGGGTCAAGAGACCTGACTTTGGCATTCTAGTTAGCACGTCTGTCCCCTGCTTGAGCTCCTCTGGTAGTCAGCAATTAGTTCCTTATTAACTCCTCTTATCATCGACAAAGAGAAATCCACGTAACTACCATTTTTTCCTAACCTATTGATTCCTAGGCACAGATTATTAGTAACGGGTTACCGCAGAGAAGTATCGTTTAGGTTGGTAAGCAAAAGTGGAATAGCTCTCTCAACGGGTTTCCTGATCTCAATGATCTTCAGAAGCTATCATGAATTATAGGCGCCTAATTCTATGTAAATAAGGCCAAATCGGACTGCTTAAGTTTATTAATAATAATGTGGGGGATAATCTGAGTAATGCTATCATACTCTCTTATCCCAACCATCTCTTCCTTCTCTTATAGTGCTTCACCTCACGGTAGCTTTTTCGCTGACCCAATTCACCTAGGCCCATATAGAATTCCTTTATATCTTCATTTGCATTAAGTTTCTCAGCGGTATCATCAAGAACTACCCTCCCATTTTCCATTACATAACCATGCTCCGCTACAGTAAGAGCCACCCGTACATTCTGTTCTACTACGAGAATAGATGTCTTTGACTCTTCATTGAATTGCTTTATTATATCGAAAATTTCTTCAACCAGGATGGGGGAGAGCCCCAACGAAGCCTCATCCAAAAGCATAAGCTCCGGACGTGCCATCATTGCTCTCCCGACCACCAGCATTTGTTGTTCACCACCGGAGAGATAACCGCTTACACGGTTCCGTAAACCTTTAAGTGCCGGGAAGTAATCGTACACCATAGATAGGTCTTCCTTGATCTTACCCATGTCTGACCGTATATTACCGCCGACCAAAAGGTTCTCCTCTGCGGTCAGATGCTCGAAGATAGCTCGCCCCTCTATTATTTGAATAATTCCCATTCTGGCCGTCTTCTCTGGATTCCCATTTTCTATTCGCACGCCGTTCCATGTAATCCTACCCCTTGTGACCTTTCCAAGCTCTGCCTCGAGAAGCCCTGATATTGCCTTAAGCGTAGTAGACTTGCCTGCCCCGTTCCCTCCCAGGAGGGCAACGATAGAGCCATCACTCACTTCTAAGGAGACCCCCTTAAGGACTTGTATTACATCACTGTACACAACCTCAATATTGTTTAGAACTAGCATGCCCCCATCCTCGGCGATGATGGTTCTTTAGAAACCATCATCGCCTCATCTGTAGATGCATTCCGTCCGATATGTTTCCAATTCATGGAGGCAATTCCAGAGTTTCAAACACTGATTGTTATTTTCCAATAATCCATGGAGCCCGCTTCAAGAATCCCTCAGGCTCCGGTACCCAATCACTAACCCCCACTATTTTACCTTTCTTTACCTGGAAAACCCTGATTTCGTGCCATCCCAAGCGGTCACCACCACCATAGCCGGAAAATGACCTCGTCAGTCCCCAATCCCACTTAGGCATATTGGAGAGTGAGTTAGCGACTTGCTCGCCCGTTATCGGGAAGCCATACTTTTTGATGGTCATCTCCAAGGCATAATGGTTTATATATTGGCCCATCCAACCTTGAAAGTAATTCACATCGTAGTATCGATTGCCTCGATATTTTTCCATGCAATCGTGGAGCTTCATTACGACAGGATTGAGGACGCTATCGCTTTCGGCACCAATATTCCAGTGCCATGGGCCATAGGTACCTTCCGCAGCATCCCCTGCTAAATCTAGGTACTTATCACACATGCACCAGAAGGTGCTCATCAGATCTGCTCCAGGGGTAACATTAAGTCGCTTAGCATCCTTAGCAAGGATAGCGTACTGACCTGCAAGGGCTTGCATATAGATAAGGTTCACTCCTTGGCTCTTCAGTCGCGAAAGCTGAGGGGTGAAATCTTTTACCCGGACAGGAACAAACAAGGTAGGTAATACCTCAACCCCGAGGTCTTGCTTTAAGTAGTCGTATGTTGCATCGATATGAGAAGACCTTCCAAAAGCACTATCCCACAGAAGGAGCCCTAGTTTCATTTTCCCGGGTCCCTTCCACACATTCTCCTTATACCACTTGACGGCAGCACAGAGCGTTCCCGGATAGCTGGGTTGGTTGAGGTATATGTAATCGCTTGGAGGAACAAACAGACTCTTGGTATATCCTCCAACAACAACCGGAACCTTTGCTTTTTCAGCGAGGGGCATCAAGTTAACACCTCCAGGGGTCCACTCTGTTCGCACTATCGCGGCGCCATCACCAACAAATCTATTAAAATTAGAAACAGTTAACGAGACATCGCCTTTATTATCTACATTAATGAATTTTATTTTATAAGCTTTTCCATCAACCCAAATCTTATAGTTGTTCTGCTTCCAGTAATCTTCCCCTGCTTCATACATCACGAAACAGGTGGCCGAATAAGGCCCTGTCATTCCTACATCATAACCAATAACAATTTCCCCTGCAAAATCCTCTGCATTTACCGTGGAATTGCGCCCTTCAAGCATTGGCCCCACTAGCACAAACAATCCAATGGCAAGTAAACTTGCCGCCAACTTGAAACGGTTAACCTCTCTCATTTTTTACCTCCTTTGTTAAGGGTTAATAAGAAAAAGGATGAAGCCTGTAAGAAGCCTTAAAAATCTGCCATCTGTGATTTAGGCCCCTAGGCTCAAAGATCAAGAAGGCGATAATTACGAGGCCGAAGACGATTCCTCCGAGGTAATTGGCCAAGGGAGGGCCGACAACCGGAATATAGGTAACATTTGGGCCAACAATAATAGTCACATGCAACAATAGTCTTATGAAGACAACCCCAAGGATCGCACCTACAACGCTTCCACTGCCTCCAACGATAAGCATGCCCAAATACCATATAGACTTCTCCAGGTTAAAATTCTCGGGAGCAACTCTGGTAATATAAGGAGCAAATAACGAACCAGCAACTCCCGCGTATAAACCGGCAATAAAAAAGGCCAGCAGCTTATAGACAAAAATATTTATACCAAGTACTGCAGCAGCTAGGTCACTGTCTCTAATGGCCACGAAAGCTCTCCCCACCCTTGTACGCCCAATGTTCTTGGCGAAATAGATCATCAGCCACATAAAAGCCATCACAACGTAAAACCAAGATTCGTATGAATCTAGAGCGATTCCTCCGATTGTGGGTGACGGTGTTGTGAGCCCGCCATGCCCACCTGTCCAATCGTTCAAGGGGGGGTGGGTTATCAGCCAAATGATGACAAACTGGGAGGCTAGAGTGGCCATTGCCAGGTAAAATCCTTTAACCCTGAGAGAAGGAAGTCCAAACGCTATTGCGATAGCAGCTGTGATAACTGCAGATATAATTATGACTAGCCAATACGAAAGCCCAAATTGCTTCATTATGATAGCCGTACTGTATGCACCTATCGCCATGAATCCCGCCTGCCCCAGGGATATCTGTCCACACAGCCCAGTGACAAAGTACAGACCCAAAACAGCTATTATCACAATACACGTTTCGATAACCCAGCTTAACCAGTGAAGATTAAAAAAGGGCGGTATAACAAAGCTAGCAGCGATTGCAACCATGAGCCACGTCCAGTGAACCCTGGTCCTGAGAATGGCAAAGTCTTTTGAGTAACGTGTATTAAACACTCCACAAGGAAGATTTACGTCCATACTATATCCTCTCTATATGTTCCTCCCCGAAAATGCCGAATGGCTTGAAGATCAAAGTAAGGAGTATAATAATGTAGGGGACCACCTCACCTGCACCTCCTTCTGTTATTGGATCGGCATATCCCACCGCCAGCATCTCTAAAATACCCACTATGGGGCCAGCAATAACGCAACCCATTATGGAATCCAATCCACCAAGAATGACAACAGGGAAAACACTTAAGCCGATAGAGGTCATGGATGCCGAGACACTTACGATATTTCCCAACAAGTAGCCCCCTACCATTGCGGTAATCGCCGCAATTGCCCATGCCCAACTAAAAATGGAGCCTACCTTTATGCCACAGCTGCGGGCAACATCATGTCCGTCTGACACAGCCCTCATGGATAGTCCAATTCTTGTACGATGAAAGAAGTAAAGGAAAATTCCCACCATACCAAGCGCTGTGAGGAAGGCACAAAGATACTCATAAGAGACACTGAGTTCGGAAATGTTCAGTCCGCCGGTCGGCAAGACTTTTGGGTATGATTTCTCATCTGCCCCAAAAAGACAAGGCATCAGGCTATCGAATAAGGTAGCNAAACCGATAGTCATGACAATGACTGCCATGAGAGGCTGGCCTGTCATAGGTCGTATCGTCAGATGTTCGATGATGGTACCCAGCAGTGCCATGCAAACTGCAGCCAGCAAACCTCCCAACCACAAAGGTAGATTGCAGAAATGGACAAACGACCAGACTATTAACGCACCGAATGCCAGCAACTGCCCCTGAGCGAAATTGATGACTTTAGATGATTTGTAGATTATCACAAAACCGATAGCGACTAACGAGTAAACACCACCCACCATCAAGCCGCTCAACACCATTTGAAGAAAAAAACTCACGCTGACTATTTATCCTAAAAGCAAACTTAGTTTAACTAACTATTTTTCTAGGCTCCCAGGCATCGGAGGGGAGATATTTATACTCTGTGGGCATTATATGCGGTAAAGTGTGCCATTTCGGTGTCAAACACTTCATAGTAATGTGCCCCCCAAAATAGGATCAGTGCCTTTGGCGAAGGTCCATACCCTGGTTTGACGTGAGCCCTCCCGCTCATGAAACCGCTTGCCATCAGTTCTAGAAAATACCCAGTGTTGATCTCAGCACCTTGCTTTCTTTGTTTCGATNCAATTAGCCACTATTCATGATTCTGAGATAATGTCTTTATTATAACCAANGTCTTAGTCTCACCCCTACTTCCATGCCTATATTTAATTTCCGACTTTGCCATAAAGCTATCCTTGCCCTCAATAATAGCGCTCATTAGATGGCCATACTTTTTCATCAGAAAGTCTCTCCTTAGTTTCCTGGTTCTCGTCAGCTCTTCCTCATCAGGATCCAATTCCTTATGTAGACAAACAAATTTTTTTAGCCTTGTATTCTCAGGCAGATTCCGATTTAGTGCTCTTATTTCCTTTTCCACGAGGTCGTATACCTCAGGTTTCTGAGATAGATCAGCAAAAGTTGTGTAGGGCAAATGGTGACGCTCTGCCCATTTACCTACTGACTCATAATCAATCTGAACCAAAGCAACAATATAAGGAATACCTCCTCCGCCAACAGCGATTACATCTTTGATATGGGGGCTGAATTTCAAGACGCCTTCAATATGTTGGGGAGAAAACTTCGCACCATCTTCTAGCTCCATCATATCTGACACCCTGTCGAGATAAATGATGTGGCCGTCGTCATCTATGTGAGCAGCATCCCCGCTATGGTACCATCCATGGACTAAGACCTCTGACGTTTTTTCCGGATCCTTATAGTAGCCACTAAAAATACAGTTGCCTCTCCATAGCATTTCTCCATCATTAGATAATCTCAATTCCATGCCAGGTAGAGGGAGGCCAATGGATTCGTACTTTACGTCATCTTTCAGATGACAACAACAGAGTCCTGCTTCTGATGAGCCATAGATTTCTAAGAGGTTAACACCAATGGCACGAAAAAAACGAAAGGTTCCAGGACTAATCAATGCGCCCCCTGTGTAGGGAGCTCTGGTATGTTTCAATCCAATTTTGTCTCTCAATGAACGAAACACAAACAAATCAGCCATCCAGTAAAGGATCTTCCACATCAAATTAGGTTCTTCACCTTCCATTTTCCAGTCGCATACTTTGTAGCCAATGGGCATACACAAATTGAACAAAAATCTTTTAATTGCAGAGCCATCTTCTATCTTAGTTAGAATGGTTGAGCATAAACTTTCCCACATTCTGGAGTTATAAAGAATCATGGAAGGCCCGATCTCTCGAACGTCATTTTGAACGGTCTCTGGTCTTTCAGGGAAATTTATGGTCGCCCCAGAAATCAATCCACCGGTGATACCGAATATTTGCTCCGTTATCCACGCAGGGGGCACATAGCTCAGATAATTGTCTGTGGGTAACCAGGAGTCGACTTGAAACCACTGTTCCACTGTAGCTAAAAGGTTTCTGTGGGTGATCATAGCACCTTTGGGAAGTCCTGTGGTGCCTGATGTGTAACAAAAAACGGCCAAGTCCCCGCCATCCCCTTTACTTACTTCGTAATCAAAAAAGCTAGGGTGATTTCTTAGGTATTCGTCACCCAGCCTAAGCACTTCGTCGAAACTCATAATGAAAGGGTCATCATAGCTCCACATACCCTTTGGATCCCAGTAAATTACCTTTTTTATTCGGGGAACATCTTTTCTAATCTTAAGGATTTTGTCGGTCTGTTCTTGGTCTCGGACAACTACAAAGACTGACTCAGAGTGGTCAACAATGTATTTTACTTCTTCAGGAACGCAGTCCACAAAAATACCGATAGCCACCCCTCCTAGTGACTGGCAAGCCAGTTCTGCCCAGTACCACTCGGGTTCGTTATCACCGATAATGGAAACCTTATCTCCTCGCTGAAAGCCGAGGCTTCTTAGGCCTAAGGCAAACAGTTTCACTTTCTCGTAATATTCCTTCCAGGTGAACTCCTGCCATATACCGAAATCCTTATGGCGCATAGCGATCCTTCTATGACCCCAAGTTTCAGAATTTTGTTTCAAAAGCCTAGGTAAGGTATCATCTTTGTTCAAGCTGGTTCCTTCGCTATAGCGTCCCCTTAGAGTCGACAAACTCCGTCTCTTTTACCCCTAAATAGGCTCTAATTACCTTAGGATTCTTCACGATACGCTCAGGATTATCCTCAGCAATCTTTCTTCCAAAGTCTAAGACAATAATCCGATCCGCTATATCCATAACGAGAGACATGTCATGCTCCACTAGTATTATGGGGATTTTTCTCACTTCGTAAATATCGATGATAAACCGAGCCATATCTTCCTTCTCCTCAACATTCATTCCAGCCATAGGCTCATCCAGCAATAGGATTCTTGGCTCCAATGCCAAAGCCCTACCTAGATCAACTCGCTTCCGCATACCATAGGGAAGATTGGCGACAATCTGTTTCCTTATGGGTTGTATCTCCAAGAAATCAATAATCTCTTCTACAGTTCTTCTCTGTTTTACTTCCTCCTTTTGAGCCCATCCGAAATAGATCGCACCGGTCAAAAAGTTGGTTCTCATGGAGATATGTCGTGCTGCCATGAGATTATCCAGTGTGCTCAATCCACTATAAAGGGCGATATTCTGAAAAGTTCTAGCCACCCCCATCTTAGCTATTTTATGAGAGGGAACATGGGTGATATCTATTCCGTCTAAGTAGATACTGCCTTTTTCGGGATGGTAAAAGCCGGTTATGCAATTAAAGAGGGAGGTCTTCCCTGCCCCATTAGGGCCGATAATAGCTAAGATTTCGTGTTTCCTGACTTCCACATTTACATCCTCTAAAGCAATGAGACCACCAAAGCAGAGACTAAGATCTCTTACCTCTAAGATAGTTTCTTCTGCTACGCCAGCTTCCACTACCTCTCCCCTTTTCCAGAGAGCCGTCCAAAATGACATCTCTGCTGCGGCATTGGTTTCATGGCCTTGATCTTTTCTCGCCAGAAAAGACGAAATTTTTGTAATCAAGCATTCTTGAACAATCTGGACCCTTACACTTGAGCTCCTTTCCCAGCTCCTTACCCCTCAATTTCAACTCCTTCGCTCTCCTTTTGGTAAGATTCTCGGTATATTTCTTATGGCCTGTACACTTCATTGAGCCATCACAATAAACAGTTATGGTCACGACTGTTCCGACATCATCGCAGTCGAATGTAGACTCGGTTAATTGCCACTCTAACACTTTTTCAATCATACCTCTTCTGGGTTCTCAGGAACTGAGAACGGGCTGTACAAATCCCCTGCATAAGTGACCAGGCTTGTCAATTCCACCTCATCATTACCTAGCTTAATTGTAGGCCCAGGGGCAGCACCTCTTCGCAAAGCGTCCTATACTGGCGGATTACCTCGTTTTCTTGGAAAATGCTCCCTGGTCCTTTTATTCTTTGCAAACCTCAAGGCCTTTATAATTACTTCTCTGGTGTGGCGTGGTTCAATAATGTCATCAATGTAATCCCACCGTAAGTTGGATGCTATTCTTAGCACATCAACTTGGAGATCAAAGTATTCCCTCTTCTTAGCCTCTGCAAAAGCAAGACGTTCCTCACTTGTAGGTAATTCTCTTATTTGTCTATCATATATAATAGCTACCGCACCGTCTGGACCCATGGGTGCATACTCGCCTGAAGGCCATGAGTAAACGAAATCTGCAGAGAAGGGCTTAGCTAGAAATATTGGCAAAGTTCCTCCATATGCCTTACGTATCAGGATACCTATCTTTGGAACAGTAGCAGTCATGGTAGCATTGAGTAATTTAGTGCAATGCCGAATATTTCCAGCCCTTTCCCACTCTTCTCCAACCGTTATAGCCGGTGTATCAACAAGGTAAATAATAGGTATGTTGAAGGCGTCACAAAAGATGACAAATCTGGTAACCTTATCGCAGGGGTCAGGGGCGAGGCAGCCAGAAATGTAAGCGGGGTTCCCTGCATATATCCCACAACTATAACCATCGAATCGAGCGAACCCGACAATGGAACTCTGAGAATAGTCTTCTTGGACCTCCACGAATTTTCCATCATCAACTATAAGGCTGATAATATCATGCATATCATAAGATCGCCTTGGGTCCGCTGGGAGAATGTCTAATAGTGCTTCTTCGCGTCGACAAGGATCATCTTTTGTCTCAATATGTGGTGGCTCCTCCTCGTTATTAGAGGGAATATAGCTTAGGATCTCTTTGGCAGTCTCAATAGCGTCTTTGTCGGTGTCAACGGCAAAATGGCAACTACCGCTGATCCGCATGTGGTAATCGGCTCCACCAATTGCGGAGATATCTTCTGCGGAGGTAACAGCTGCGGTAGCTCGTGGTCCTCCCAGCCACATATTTGTCCCCTCGTTTCTGTCCATGATAATGAAATCTGTTAATAGGGGCGAATAGGCCTGGCCAGCGGCACAGCCACCACAAATTATCGTTACTTGAGGGATAACTCCTGACAGATTGCTCTGTAGCCAATATGTTCTATACCATCCTTTCAGACACGCAGCAGCCTCTCCAAGCCTTGCCCCTGCCGAATCAATGAGTCCGATGATGGGAACCCTCATCTTACCTGCCAACTCAGTAGTATCCGCAATCTTGCTTTGATGACCCTCACCTCCTGAGCCAGCAAGCACTGTATAATCTGTAGCATAGGCACAAACCGTTCTTCCATCCACATCTCCATACCCAGCCACAACCCCATCGGCAGGGGTGTAGTACTTATCCATACCCATATCCTTAATTTGGCTTTCAGCAAATACTCCATGTTCTACGAAAGTCCCGTTATCAAATAAAAGATCTAATCTCTCCCTNGCAGTTAGTTTGCCCCTTTCTCTGTGCTTTGCAAGGAGCTTTTCATTCCCAGGAGTAGTGGTTATTTTTCTTCTTTTCTCTTCAACTTGAGCTAATCTCGTCCTTAGGTCCTGAGTGTAGGGCTGAAAGGTAATTCCTTTCCCTTTTGCCTTTTTCTTTGCCAAACCAGTAATCTCTTTGGTGGTGTCTATGGATGGTGTTTTGGGGTCTTTTCTTTTTTCTCCGGTCATTTTATCGCCTCTTAAATGCTTAGTATCTAAACTTCTCCATCAAAAAATGAGTACTAATATTTCCTTCAATAAAATCTTTATCAACCATAACTTTTTTATGGAAAGGAATAGTTGTTTCAATGCCCTCAATAATGAATTCACTTAACGCCCTTTGCATTCTCTTTATTGCCATACTTCGAGTTTCTGCCCAAACTATAAGCTTTCCCACCAAGGAATCATAGAATGGGGGAACCTCATAGCCGGCATACAGTGAGGAATCTATTCTCACACTAGGACCCCCAGGGAGGATAAGATATGCTACTTTTCCCGGACAGGGCTTAAAATTATCAAATGGATCTTCAGCGTTAATCCGGCATTCTATAGACCAACCATTGTGGTAAATTTTGTCTTGCTCCAGCGCCAACTGATTTCCATATGCAAGAAGGATTTGCTGCCTGACCAGATCAATACCTGTAACCATTTCCGTTACAGGATGCTCGACCTGGAGACGGGAGTTTATCTCGTTGAAATAGAAGTTCTTGTTCTCATCTACCAGGAATTCCACAGTTCCTGCATTGGTATAGCCTACCGAGCGCATGACCCTGATAGCGGCCTCGCCCATTTCCCCTCTGAGCTCCTCATCCAGAAAGGGCGATGGAGATTCCTCTATCAGTTTCTGATAATTTCGCTGAATACTGCATTCCCTTTCACCAAGGTGAACGCAATTGCCAGACTTATCCGCCAAGATTTGAAATTCAATATGACGGGGTCTTTCTAGATATTTCTCAACGTATACCTCTGGATTCCCAAATGCTGCCCTGGCCTCTCCGATGGATAACCTTATGAATTCCTTGAGTTCTTCCTCGCCATAAGCGATTCTCATGCCCTTTCCCCCGCCACCTCCAGAAGCTTTCAAAATAACAGGATATCCTATATGATCGGCTATTTTCAGCGCCTCCTCTACTGACGAGATGCTACCGTTGCTGCCGGGCAGTACGGGAACGCCAGAATTTTTCGCTCTTTTTAGTGCTTCTATTTTCTCTCCTGCTAATTGTTGTGTGTTTGACGTAGGACCAATAAAGGCAATACCGATTTTTTCACATTGTTCTGCAAAAACCGCACTCTCGGCCAAAAAACCATATCCGGGATGGATAGCTTCTGCTCCTGAATCGCTAGCTACATCAATTAGTTTCTTGACATTTAAGTAGCTTTTTCGAGCTAAGGGGGGGCCTATGTTGAAAGACTCATCGGCATATTGCACATGTAAAGAATGTATGTCAGCATTGGAGTAAACAGCTACGCTCTTAATACCCATCTCCTTTAAGGTCCTTATTACCCTCACGGCTATCTCGCCCCTGTTAGCTACAAGGACCTTTCGGAACATGATCATATTGCCTCTATTTTAATCATTGGTTGGCCAGTCAGAACGGGTTCCTCATCCTCTATAAGAATTTCCCTCACAATCCCCTCTTTTTCTGACCTCACTTCGTTAAAGATTTTCATCGTTTCCACGATGCAGACAACTG
>JGI24422J19971_10001532_pt1 | contig 14115 bp, 18 predicted proteins | sample DeeMarSWOR152_54_FD_19971 | JGI IMG/M metagenome (IMG submission 19971) | reverse complement strand
CAATTATTGCCCCTTCGCTGACCCGTATTGCGGCTTTGACCTCGCCGGCGAAGTCAGAATAGCCGGGGGTATCAATAAGGTTAATTTTGNTNACCCGTATTGCGGCTTTGACCTCGCCGGCGAAGTCAGAATAGCCGGGGGTATCAATAAGGTTAATTTTGGTCCCCTGCCACTCACCGGGGAGCATAGCCAGGTTAATGCTAATCTTGCGCTTGACTTCAGCCGGGTCATAGTCTGAGGTAGTCGTCCCATCATCAACCTTGCCCAGGCGTTTAATTGCCCCGGCAGTAAACAGGATTGCTTCCGACAGTGATGTCTTACCCGCCCCACAATGGGATAGCAAAACAACGTTGTGAATGTCCTCCAGTCCGTATTGCTTCATCCAGTCACCTGCTCTCTTTAGCTTATTCCCTCATATTATAGTCATAGTTGGAAGATACGGCAAATAACTATATTTACCAGAGTATCTACCTCCCCCCTTTAGATATTTATTGGTAACCCTATCCCCTTTATCCCCTTCCCCTTGATAAGGGGAAGGGGAATCAATTGTGTAAGGGAGGCTTCGCCTCCCTTTGACCCTCCATAATAGGGATATATATTTCTATCAGGGGGGGAAGATAAATAGAAGAGGGGTGTTAGCTCCTCTTAAACTCCCCCTAAAGCGGGGGTTTAAGGGCAAAGCCCATGAGGGTGGGCGGGTGGGAAGTAAGACAACTAAAAACAGGGGAGGGGGAATTGATTATATAAGGGGGGCTTTTTACCCCACCAAAACTTTGTTTTTGCGGGGACCCCATATTCGCCTCCCTTTAACTCTCCATGATAGGGATATATATTTTTATCAGGGGGGGAATAAAAAGGGGGGGCGCTAGCCCCTCTTAGACTCCGGTAACAGCACTCATTGGGAACGGTTTCTTAGCTCCCTTTCACAAGGACAAAATTTTTGCCCTCAGCGGTATCTTCAAAATCAAGAACATATCCCTTAAGGCGGGTGGCCAGTTCGTGTTCAACTAGTAATACTTTCGAACCCTCATGTTGCACTACCTGGTCCCCCGGCATCTCTATGTCTATGCGTAAACCAAACTGGTCTGGACCACTAGAGATGAACCTCAAGCCCGCCTGCGGGTTATCTACCTTGTCAGATAGTATTCTCTTCAGCTCCTGTTTGGCACGCTTGGTAACACTTATCATTAATCTATTACCTCCATCAAATCCAATCTCGGCTTAACTGTCCATTCGCACTTACTCTGGCTACTCTCGGGATAGGAATAGTTCTGAACCCTCGGTGGTATCTCGAGCGTCAAGGATCAGCCCCGTTACCACAGGTACTAGTTCCTGTCCTACCAGCAGCACCTTTGTCCCCTTATGTTCTACTACTTGGTCACCTTCTGTCTCCCTGTCGAGCATGAAGCCAAGTTGTCCACCTGGCTTTGCTACCAGCCTCAGACTAATATCTGGGTCATCACTGTGGGTCAGCAATGCATTTTTCAGGTATTCCTTGGCACTATCTGTCACAGTTATCATTTTGACCTCCCACTTTTTCTATTTCTTAACAAGAATCCACCATCAGGCTCGTCGAGGTAGTCAAGTTCGTAGTTTTCAAGCTTAGCCGCGCTGGTCGGGTCCAGAAACATCTTGATGCTGTGTAGGTCTAAAACCTCATCTCCTCGGGGTTGCTTAGCAATCTTAATATTAAAGTTTTCTTTACCCGATTCATCGGTTTGGACAAAGATCTTGAATCCGATACCCATCTCAGCACAACCGGTTACTAGCTTCTGTTGAAGTTTCTCTATCGCCTTATTACTGGCAGTGAGCATAAACTATGTCCTCCTTCCCTATTGCTAATTCTTACTTCGCTTAGTCAGTTAAGATGAGACCCTCAATGGTCTATTTCTTACTGTCGGCGAAAGCGGTCTCAGGTTGTACTTCTTAGCTCAGTTCATTGGTGGAAATGTTGAGCCTGACCTTGGTTTTCGTCACCTCAAGTAGGTCTTGGGTTGAAATGACGAGGTCTTTATCGAGCACCTTGCTGCGAACTACGAATTTGCTAATTTCACCAGTCCAGGTATTGTGCATTAGATGGTCTACTGTACCCACCCGCTTGCCGTTTTTGTCGACTACTTCAGCTCCGTATTCTATCTCCATCTCCTATAACTTCCACCTTCATATAGGTTTGTGGTTAGGCTCGTTGTCATAATTCTACGTCATCCCGAACGAAGCGGATATACGGCATCCGAGCTATTTAGGTAAATAAAAAGGGTTATCTTGCGATAACCCTTTTGGATATCCTCGGTCTTTATTTATCTCTTTAGTCTCGGGTTTCTTCTACATCCTTTATTTCAGTCGTCAAGCCCTGCTGCACGGCATAGGCGGCTGCTTGCTGCCGGTTACGCAACTGCAGTTTCTCCAGTATGTGTTTGACATGAACCTTGGCCGTGTTCTCGGTAATAAATAGTGTATTGCCTATCTCTTTGTTAGTGGCCCCCTTAGCTAATAACTTCAGAATCTCTTGTTCTCTGTCGGAAAGACTGCCCTTGACTTCAGCCTGGCTCTGTTTTATTTCGGTGAACTTATCAACCAGTTTTTCCACCAGAGGAGGAGATATGATAACCTCGCCCTTGGCGATCAAGTCAATGGATTTCACTAGGTCACTAACTGTCATATCTTTGAGGAGATATCCTGTAGCTCCGGCGTCTATAGAGGAGAAGAGGTCCTCTTCGTTCTTAGAATCAGTAAGCATAGCCACCTTTACCTTTGGCGACGATTCACTAATTTGTCGTGCCGCTTCCATGCTGTCACACTGTGAGATGATGGTATCCATTAAAACCACATCAGGCTGAATTTCCTTGACCTTCTTAAGAGCCTGTTCGCCGTTGTCGCATTGACAAGTAACCTCAATGTTTTCTTGTTCCTCCAATAGTTTAGCCAGTCCTTGGCGAAAGACCTCTTTGTCATCGGCTAAAAGCACCTTTATTTGGCCCATCTTCACCTCCCATATACATTAAGTACTTATCCTCCTCACCTTTCCGGCACAATAAGAGTGTAGCATCGTAACCCCACCAAGTCAAAAATTTTCCTTCTGGAGATGTTACCTCCGCTAGTAAGTGCAGCGGCGTCTTCTTCGGAGTAGGGACATAAGCCAGATAAAGGCAATTACGCCAAAGAAGGGGACGGGCACAGATAGGGAGGCCCCGCCGGTTTGAGGAGTAACCGCGGTGGTGGGGGCGGTGGAGGGTTCTGGTGTGGCTATTTCCTCTTCGCCTATTTCGTAGGCCACCGGCTTAACCCCGGTCTTGGCTTGATGGTAACTCAGAGAGCCCCCGAAATTTCGGGGGCTCTCTTGTTTTAGGTTATGAGGCCGAGGGGCTACCGTTACCAAAGACCCAATTGAACAAATTAGCGTAATGTTTAATAGCTACCCTAGCCCCTAGTCTTCGCAGACACTAGTGAAGCATAATGATTGACAAGAAGTGTGTGTCAGAGCATACTAAGCAAGGGGATACCAAGACCACAGGTTACCTTCGAGATGGCAGGTATTATGTGAAATCTTGGTAGAACAATCCGAAGGGGGTTTCTAGTAAAAAAGAAAGGCTTATTAGTATTGCTAACCTGTCTATGCTTAGCCTTAGTATTAACAGCACTACCATTCATGGCAGGTTGCGCTAGAGCACCAGAGACACCTGCACCGGTTAAGGTAAAATTTTACAGTATCGCCGATGAAGAAGGAAATTTCAGGGGAGAATTTCTAGGAACAGTAGAATATTGGGGAGAAGGTGAGATAAAAATCAATGTAACGGACGCAAATTTAGAAAGAATTCTAAAAACCGATTTTTTCGCTCCTGGTGGTAAAGCTGAAGAAATAACCCTTCCTTCTGGAGAGAAAGTGCTTCGAGGTGGGGTAAAGGAGTATAGAGCCGGGACATGGGAGCACCTCCATGCAATAATTAACTGGTCTTATTCTCTTGGATATATTGCAGAATTAGAAGAGTAATCTCGCAACTCTTTACTCTTAGTACCCACCCAAAATCAGCTAACTTTCTTTCGCCGTACCGGCACAGAACCTTGTGCTTGTCGCAGGTCACCCGCAGGGCCTTGCCAACCCTAGAGCTACCGTATTATGAAGCAAGGCAAGCTAGACCTCGTCGGACTTTCTCCGCTTATTAAACATTCTGACGTTCTGTTACCTCCGCTAGTAAGTGCGGCGTCTGCGGCGGAGGAGGGACATAAGCCAGATAAAACCAATTACGCCAGAGAAGGGGATGGGCACGGATAGGGAGGTCCCGCCGGTTTGGGGAGTAACCGCGGTGGTGGGGGCGGTGGAGGGTTCCGGCGTGGCTATTTCCTCTTCGCCTATTTCGTAGGCCGCCAGCTTAACCCCGGTGAGCTTTTTAGGCACCCAGCCCAGAGGGTTGTTCTTGCCGGTAGCCTCAGCCCAGACCCAGCCCGGATTGTAGCGATTTTTATTCCTCCTCCCAGGCGTCCTTACCGATAAGGGAGACAAAGCGGCAGCCACCCAGATTCTCAACTACATTCTTCCGTCTCTGCCTGGTGATTTTATATAACTCTTGCACATAGCGCGAGCCTACGGGAATTACCATCCGTCCCCCAATGGCTAGCTGAGCCAGAAGGTCAGCCGACACTCTGGGGGCTCCGGCGGTAACCATTATCGCGTTATAAGGTGCCTCCTTTTGCCAGCCCAGGGTCTCCTCAGCCAGGTGGACCTCAACATTGGTGTAGCCCAGGCTATCCAGTACCCTCTTAGCTGCCTCAGCCAGAGGTGGCACGCGCTCGGTGGTAATCACTAACCGGGCTAGTTTAGCCAGAATAGCTGCCTGATATCCGCTGCCGGTCCCGACCTCCAGCACCTTTTCACTGCCGGTAAGTTCTAAAGCCTCGGTCATAAGGGCAATAATAAGTGGCTGCGAGATTGTCTGGTCAAAGCCGATAGGCAATGGTCTATCTTCATAGGCCAGCTGTTGCTCTTCTGGTGGCACAAAGCGTTCTCGGGGAATGCGGGCCATAGCGGCTAATACCCGCTCATCTCTGATTTCAGTCCTAAGGTGGTCAATTAACTCGGCTCGCATTGCTTCAAAGTCCATAGTGAGCCCTCACTCTTAGGACAGGATTAGGGTAAAACGAAAGCCAGCACTACCAGAGTAGCCAGCATTATCCCGGCGATAATACCGATGCTTCGCAGCTCAGCAGTTATGTGGGGGAAGCGAGCTACAGCTGGGGTCGGTTCCTTGACCTGAGGCGCCGCCACCTCAGCGGGGGCAGCCGGCTTATAGGTTGGGGCCACTGCTGGCTGTTGCCTGGCGGTAAAGGTAGCGATTCTCTTTTTCTTTCTCTTTTTACTTAGTTGCGAATGCCTGCCCCTGGCGCGACGTGATTTGCCAGCCATTTAGAGCCTCCATATTACTTAGCCCTGGGGTGAGATTTCTCATAGGCACGCCGGATATGCTCGGTAGTAAGGTGGGTGTAAACCTGGGTCGTGGAGATGTTGGCGTGCCCCAATAATTCCTGGACTGACCTCAGGTCAGCCCCGCCGCTCAGCATATGAGTAGCAAAGCTATGTCTCAGGGTATGGGGGGTAACCTCTTTGTCCAGGTCGGCTGATTTAGCATAGCCTTTTAATATTTGCCACAGCCCCTGTCGGGTCAGTCGCTCACCCCGTCGATTAAGAAACAAAGCCCTCTCGGTGTCGTCATGGGTCAGACGAGGGCGGGATTCTTTTACATATTCATCTACTGCCAGAGCCGCTTGTCGATAGATGGGGATAAGCCGCTCTTTATGCCCTTTACCAAAGCAACGCACATAGCCACCATCTATATCTATATCACTCACATTCAAAGCTACCAGCTCGCTCACCCTCATGCCGCTGGCATATAGTAATTCCAGTATTGCCTTGTCCCTCTTGGCTTCGGGGGTAGATAGCTTGGTCGGCTGTTCCAGCAAGCGGCGGACCTGGCTAAATGAAATGGGTTTAGGCAGTGCCCTGCCCACCTTGGGTGAACCAACATTGTGTGAGGGGTTGTCTTTTATTTTGCCTTCAGCCACCATGAAGTTAAAGAAGGACCTGGCAGCAGCTACTTTGCGGGCTACGGTAGTGGCCGCATAGTTTCTCTCTTTAAGATTAAGCAGGTAGCTTAGCATGTCCTGCCGGTTAAAGCCAGCCCATGAGGCAATAGAGCCACGCCGGGCCGCTTCTTCCTCAGCAAAGTTAGCTAACTGGTGGAGGTCATTGCCATAAGCGGCTACGGTGTTTTCCGAGAAGCCCTTCTCAACTTTAAGATAGGTTAGAAAGCTGTCAATATCCTCTTTCACCCCTGCCTCCTTCGGTTTTTATACATTTTAACATAACTAAAAAACATAATAAACAAATACAGGAAAAAATTCAGCCCGGTGAAGCTTTCCCTGATAGACTACCTGGCACACCGGGCTTTTATCAGGTACTTAGTTATGTGCTATACTTAACTGCAAGTAAATGAGCAGGTTTATAGACAGGTTATGTCGGGTTTCGCAAAGCGGGCTCCAGCCTATGGGGTTCAGGGCGGGGCAACCGATGTCACTGAGGCCCAAAATGCTGCTGGTGGCCAGTTTGGCTCGGGTTAATGTTGACCGCGTGGCTGATTATGTGGCTGGGGCTGATGCCGGGCTGTTACTTATTGCCCAATTGAGTTCGGGAGTGGAAACCCTGGGAGAAATAGCTCAGGCTGTGCCTGATATTCCCTGGGGTGGGTGGCTAACCGATATTAGCCGCCGAGAAATGAAGCAGATGAAGAGGGCTGGTTGTGACTTTGTGGTTTTCCCGGCAGCTAATACCTCGCTGGCAGTACTGCAGGACACTGAAGTGGGTAAGATATTAGAGGTAGAGGCATTGCTCGGTGAAGGTTTGTTGAGAACAATTGATGATTTGCCGGTGGACGCCGTGCTTATCGCTGACAAACCGGCCGGGGACTATTTTCTTACCTGGCAGCATCTAATGTACTTCTGGCACTTTGCCAATTCGCTGGCCAAACCCTTGTTAGTCTCGGTACCATCAACAGTGGCGGCGGGTGAGCTTCAGGTGTTATGGGAAGCGGGGGTAGATGGGGTGGTGGTGGAGGCAGGGGTTGGGGGGTTAAAGAAGTTGCGCCAGGCGATTGATAAGTTAACCTTCCCCCCACTGCGCAGGCGGAGAAAGGCAGAGGCTATGCTGCCTTACATTAGCCCCGCGCCCGGTGCCGCCACTGAAGAAGAAGAGTAATTTTGGGGCTCACCCTCAACCAGCGGCCATCTCACGCCGAAGGCTATTTTCAGCCGAATTATCCCCAGCTCCGACTTAAGGTAGACCTTCTGTTATTATTTTTGGTAGACTCCTTTTTAGAATCGCGTGGTAATCTGGTCGTTTATCGCTTTTCCGGCTGGGTATTGACAAGGAAGTTGACTTCTGGTATTGTTATTAGTAGACCTTTTGAGGAGGATAGTATGAGTAAGCTTATCGTTTATAGTTTTAAGGTTGAGAAGGAGCAGCTGGTACGTGCCAAGAAGTTTCTTGCCCGCCAAGGAGCACTGCTTCAGGACAGCTTGCGGGACTTTGTCGAGGTGGCGGCTGATTGTGAGCAATGCCTGGAGCTACACGAAGACGAGGCATCACTTAGCGAGTTGCAAAGTGCCTTCGCCACTCTTCTTGCCAAATGCAAGGATGCCTGGTATCTGAACAGCCTGCTTCAGGAAGCGGTGATGAAGATAGCCAAGCTGTGTAAAGTGCCCCTGGAGTTTATCATGAATGTGCTGGGCGAGGCACGGCGAGTTAAGCCAGCGATGGTGCGTCGGCTATAGTCATTTCCCGCCGATAGCAGGTAACCAGAGTATTATTTAGTATGGGCGGGAGGTTGTTATGACTAAAGTAGCTGTTATGACCGATTCTGTAAGCTACATGCCGGAAGAAATAGCCGACAAACACAATATAACTGTAATCTCCACATATATCATTATTAACGGTGAGGCACATCCTGAAAATCAGCTTGATTTAGCCCAATTCTACCAGAATATGCCCAAGTGGAAGGAAGAAGACAAACTGCCCACGACTTCGTCTCCTTCCCCTGATGATTTTGTGAGGGCATACCGCAGATTAAGTAGGGATTACGAATCTATCGTATATATCGGGTACAGCAAATACCTGGGTATGACTGTGCAGTCGGCTTTGCTGGCCAAGAAGTTGGTTAAGGATGAATTGGCTAAGACCAGGATTGAAGTGCTGGACTCAATGAGCTGGGGTGGAGCCCAAACGCTGATAACGCTAGAAATGGCTAGGGCAGCTAATGCCGGGAGTGACCGCAAAGAGGTATTAAAGACAGCTAATGACATGATAAAAAAGGTCAACCTCATTATATTATCCGATAACCTCTATTATCTGGCCAAGGGTGGAAGAATACACGAAAAAGCACGTCCGTGGGCAGATTCTAAAATTAGCAATACCGCCATATTGAAGCTGGATGCTTCTACTGAAGGGAAGCACAACCCTATCGCCAGGTGCCGGACCAAGGGTGAAACACTTGACACACTATTCAATTTAGTACGGGGCCAACCCCCTGGTGGTAGACTGCATGTTGCCATTAATCATGCCGATGCTCTGGTCGAAGCTGAACAGCTTAAAGAAAAGGCCTTATCCCAGTTCCAGTGTGAAGAGGTATTTATAAGCAATATTGGTCCTCTGGTTACAATTCACACCGGACTGGGGACCCGCGTCTTCAGTTGGTGGAGTGAAGACTGAGGCTGATTATGGACAAAGTAGCCATTAGTGCTGATTCGGTCTCTCTGACTCCGGAAAGGGCAGAGGAGCTTGGTTTTACCTTGATTCCCTGCCCTATTATTATGGATGGCAAGCAGTATCTGGATACCGAGATAGATATAGATAAGCTTTATACCCGATTGGATACCAGGGAAGACCTGCCCAAGACGTCGACGGCTAATGTGGAGGAATTTGTGCGGTTTTTTACCGAGCTCAGCCAGCAGGCAGAGGCTATCTTGCATATCTGTATGTCCTCAGTTTTTAGCCCCCAATATAATAATGCGGTGAAGGCCAAGGAGATAGCCGGTGACAAGCTGCCGGGAACAAGGATTGAGGTGGCTGATTCACGGGCAATAGGGACGGGGGTCCACTTTCTGGCCATAGAGGCAGCCAGAGCGGCCGCCCAGGGCAAGAACATGGATGAGGTGGTGGGGCTGGTTAATCGTATTATACCGCAGGTAACGGTGCTGACTGCCCGGGACACCCTTTTCTATTACGACAAGGGGGGGAGGATATTTGAGGCTCGCACCTGGGCTGAAGCCGAGTCAGCCAGTAGCTTCAGGTCTATCGTTGAAGTCGATGCTTCCACAGGGGGAACGGTGAAGCCCGTAGCCAGGGCCAAGACCGCAGCCCAGATAATGGATAAGCTGGTTGAGATAACTAAAGAAAGGGCTGACAGCCAAAAGTTACATGCTATTATTGGTCACACCAGAGCCCCTGACCGGGCTGAGAAGCTGAAGGAGATGCTCCTCTCAGCTCTTCAGTTCGATTGGCTTTATATTGCCGAAGGGTCGGCCAGTGTCGCCGTTCACAACGGTAAAGGACTCATTGACTATACTTTCTGTAAAGCCCCGGGCTAGATTAATTGGTGGTGACAGTTAAGCTGTTCATCACCTAGTCAGGATGAGAGGGGGGTATTTGATGGTGAAAGCTAATCGGAGGGTAAGGGTAGCGGTGGATGCTATGGGTGGCGATTACGCCCCCGGCGAGATAGTTAAGGGTGCCGTCCTGGCTGCGGAAAAAGGCGATGTAGACATTGCCTTGGTTGGTCCTACCGACATTGTGGAAGCCGAGCTAGCCAAGTATGATGCCTCTAATTTACCCATTAGCTGTGTCAGGGCTGATGAACTTATCAAAGAGGATGAAAATCCAGCGCTGGCGGTGCGCCGCAAGCCTAATTCCTCTATAGCCGTAGCGGCCAGGATGGTGAAGGCCGGCGAGGCGGATGGTTTAATCAGTGCCGGTCCTACCGGGGCCATAGTCTCGGCGGCTATTCAGTATCTGGGTATGATAGAGGGGATGGAGCGTCCGGTAATCGGTGGGGCTATCTTTGACCCGGCGCCCAATACGGTACTGTTTGATTGCGGGGTTAACATTGATTGTAAACCGTATCACCTGCTGACCTTTGCCATTATCGGTTCTATCTACTGTAAAAAGCTGTTGAATATTGCCAATCCCACCATAGGTCTGTTAAACATCGGCGCCGAGGAGACCAAGGGTAACCAGCTAGCCAAGGAAACCTATCGTCTCCTTCAGAAAAGCGGTTTGAATTTCATCGGCAACATAGAGGGCAATGAGCTCCTGAGCGGGCGAGCCAACGTCATTGTCTGTGATGCTTTTGTCGGTAATGTTGTGTTTAAGTTTGTTGAATCGTTAGGCTTATTTAAGGATTTAGCCGGCAAGGACAAAAAGCAGGAGCTGGGTGGTGGCCTCATCTGGGGAGTTAATGGCATTGTTCGGAAGATACACGGGGCTAGCCGGGCCCCTCATGTGGCGGTAAAGATACATCATGTTAAGCTGGCGGTTGAAGCCGACTTGATAGGTGCCGTCAAATCAGAGTTAGCTACTTTTGCTCAGGCAGTAAATTTATAAAAGTTGGGGGGGGTAATATGAACAAAGTAGCCATCGTTACTGACAGTACCGCTTCTATTCCCGAAGAATTGGTTAAGCAATACGGCATCCAGCGAGTTTCCCTTCTGGTTCACATGAATGGTAAGACCTATAAGGACAGAATAGACTTAAAGACCCCTGATGAGCTATTTCAACTAATTAAACAAGCCAGCAAGTTCCCGACCACATCAACGCCGCCACCCGGTGAATATGCTGAGCTCTACCGCCGGCTAAGCCGAAAAGTGAAAAATGTTCTGGCGATAGCTATATCATCCGAGTTGAGTGCGTCTTTTAAGTCAGCAGTCCAGGCCAAGGAAATGCTTGCCAGCGAACTACCAGATATTAATATCCAGGTATTTGATTCTAGAACGTCGGTCGGCGCTCTGGGACTAATAGTGCTAGCCGCCGCCCGGGCAGCGGCTTCAGGGCAGGATATGGCAGGAGTGGTTAAGGTGGCTGAAGATATAAGGTCAAAGGTAGACATGCTGTGCGTATTTGATACCATGTCCTATCTGGTAAAGAGCGGTCGTCTTAGTAAAGCCGTCGGTCTAGCCGGCAGTATGCTAAGTGTGAAACCGATTAGCGGGATATCCACCTCCCTGGGCAAACCACTGGTAGTAGCCCGCCCCAGGACTAAAAAGAAAGCGCTCCAGGTTTTACTGGAGATGGTGAAGGAAAGGGTGGGAACAACCAGCCCGGTGCATGTTATGGTTGAGCATACCTGCGTGCCCCAGGAAGCGGAAGGGCTGAAACAAACAGTCCTGGACCAGTTTAATTGTGCTGAAGTCCTGCTGTGCGAGTATAGCCCACTCAGCTCGCTAATCGTCGGCCCCGGTCTACTTGGGCTGGACTTCTATCAAGGATAGTTTTTAGCTGGAGGAGGTAAGCGTGAAAAAAGTTGCTATTATGACTGATACTCTCAGTGAGCTGACCAAGGAATTAGCTGACGAGTACAGTATCAAACTGGTACCGGTAACTATCATCATTGACGGCAAGGAATATCCCGAAACCGAGATAGACCGGGACTGGTATTATGAGCAACTGCCGAAATGGAAGGCGGCGGACAAGGTACCTACATCCTCATCTGCCTCAATCGGTTATTTCCTGCAATCATACCGGGAGCTAAGCCAGCAGGCAGAGGCTATTTTATGCATCACTTACAGCTCCAAGTTTGGCATGATGTTTAATACGGCTACGCAGGCGAAAAAGATGGCTGAGGAGGAGCTGCCCCGGACCGCCATTGAAGTAGTTGATTCTTGTACCGTTTGTAGTGCCCAGATGCTTATTGCTATAGAAGCCGCCAGGGCGGCTGCCGCCGGCAAGAGCCTGCCCGAGGTAGCTGAAGTGGCCAACAAAATGGTAAAGAAGGTCAACAATATTAGCCTGATAGATGACCTTTCTCTCTTAGCCAAGGGGGGCAGGATACATAAGGTCCGTCCCTGGGCAGGTTCTAAGGTCACTAACACGGTACTCATAGAGGCAAATGCTGCCACCGGGGGAGAACACAAACCCATAGCCAGGTGCAGGACCAAAGGTCAGGCACTTAAGACCCTGTTTGATATAGTCAAGGAGAGGAGCGGAAACGGGAAACTGCACGTAGTCATAAATCATGCTGACGCCCTGGTTGAAGCCGAGGAGCTTAAAAAAATAGTCTCATCACGGTTCTCGTGTGCTGAGGTTTTTATTACCCCGCTTTACCCTCTGGTGACTCATCATACCGGAGTAGGGACACGTGTCTTTAACTGGTGGAGCGAGGACTGAGATAAATTAGAGGCTAGCGAGCAGTGGCTATCTGCTGCCTAGTGGGATGATAATTGCCACCATTTTCCTTCAGTGGTAATAGATGGCGCCACTACCATCTCAACCTTATGCATTTCCTGAATGGTGCGCGCCCCGCAAATGCCCAGGACGGTGCGGACCGCCCCGACCAGATTCTGACTGCCGTCGGTAACTGAAGTCGGACCGAATAGAATTTGCTCCAGTGAGCCGGTAGTACCCACTTTTATTCTGGTCCCTCTGGGGAGTGCCGGGTGGGGGTGGGACATACCCCAGTGATAACCCAGCCCCGGTGCCTCTTTGGCTTGAGCCAAAACGGAGCCTATCATTACCGCGTCAGCCCCGGCCGCCAGGGCTTTGCACAAATCACCGCCTTTACGAAAACCGCCGTCGGTAATTATGGGCACATATCTGCCGGACTCACGCTGGTATTCCTTCCTGGCCGCAGCACAGTCCATAGTGGCTGTTATCTGGGGGACGCCGACGCCGAGGACCTCCCGGGTAGTGCAGGCGGCGCCCGGTCCGACACCGACCAGGACGCCGGAGATTCCGGTTCTCATCAGCTCCAGGCAGGCACTATAGCTGACGCAGTTACCCACGATTATCGGCATGGTTATGGACTTACGGAGCTCGGAGAAGATTAGCCCGCGGTAGCTCTTGGATATATGCCGGGCACTGGTAACTGTGGACTGGACTATAAAAATATCGGCTTGGGCTTCGGCAGCTATCGGAGCCAGGCGCTTGGTATTAGCCGGGGCTACCGAAACCGCGCATACCGCCCCCGACTTTTTAATGGCTTGTATTCGTTGACCAATAAGGTCTTCCTTAATCGGTTGAGAATAGACCTTCTGTAGCAGAGGGGTAATCTCGGCATCAGGTGCTTGGGCAATTTGGGATAGTATTTCCTGGGGATTATCATACCGGGTTTGCAGTCCTTCCAGGTTGAGAACGGCGAGCCCGCCGAGCTGGCTCATCAGGATGGCGAAGTTGACATCGGTCACGGCATCCATGGCTGAAGCCATAATGGGGATGGACAAGGTAAAGCCCTCTACCTTGAAATCAATGTTTGTCTGGTCGGGGTTGATAGTTACGTCTCCGGGCACGATAGCTACGTCATCAAATCCGTAGGCGTGCCGTAGCTGCTTAAACCGGGGGGTAGCCATTTTGCCATCCTTTCTTAGACAGGAACTATATCAAAGGCAGTGTTCAAAGTCAAGAAACTTTAGTTGAGATTATTTATTAACCTCACCCCCTTATTCCCCCTCTCCTTGAAAAGGAGAGGGGGAAGAAAAATAAAAGAGGGCTAATGCCCTCTTAAACTCCCAAGAAAGGAGAGTCAAAAAGGGGCGAAGCCCCTCTTAAACACCTTTTAAGAAGGGTAAAAGAGGCGAGGCTCTTCTCTAACTTCTTTTAGGGAGAGTTAAAGGGAGGCGGAGCCTCCCTTATATAATTGATTCCCTCTCCCCTTACCAAGGGGAGAGGGATAAAGCGGGTTCCCAGGAAAATCGAAGATTTTTCTGGGTGCTTAAAGGGTGAGGGGTTGGCCAGCAATCTCTTTAGTCCCCGGCGTAGAATCCTAGTGTTACGCAGCCTGGTCCAGCTACCACCGAGGCTACTGTTGACCACGGAGTGATATGTAATTCACTGACTTCAAACTGGGAGAGGAGCTTCTCCTTCAA
>JGI24422J19971_10001529_pt1 | contig 14126 bp, 19 predicted proteins | sample DeeMarSWOR152_54_FD_19971 | JGI IMG/M metagenome (IMG submission 19971) | reverse complement strand
GTTGGTAATGATATCACAAGTTCTTCAAGACTTCAAGGGAGCCATAAGGGCTGTCATAGCAACTGAGATACAAATGAGAACTAAGTATGAAGGTGATGTGAAAAGAATTGACACTAAATATGGTTGGGAATTCTCGGCGTCTATTCCAAAATTAGAGGTTGGCTCAGGAATGATACAGAATGCAGAATATAATGATGGTAAACCGTGGTTCATACACTTCAGACCATTGTTACATTCTCCATTCAGGCTTACTGATGAAGAGATGGATGACTACGAGAAGTTTGGTGAAGAGATTGAGAAAATAAGTAAGGAGATTGAAGCACTGAAGAAAAAGAAGATTGACACTTATGACCTTGAATTGGAGCTGAAACTTGCCAAAGAGAAACTAGCCACTGGTCAAATGAAGATGACCGAGACTTACATTGAATCTGTCAAAGCTAGAATGAAGAATCTGGTGAAAGAAAAATGAATGGTAAAAATCCTGAAAAAGAAAAGAGAGAGAGAATACTGAGAGTTTTGGAAAAGTATCCAGAAGGCTTAACAGTTCAAGAAATAGCCAAAGTAGCTAAGATAAATCGTGCAACAGCATCCAAATACATCTTTGGCTTAATTGTAGAAGGTCTGATATACCAAAGAAAAATAGGACCTGCAAAACTTTGTTATTTGAAGGGGAAGAAAAAATGAGATCCAAAAATCATGTTCCTAGACCTTTAACAAGGGAAATTACTTACAATGAGATAGTTGATAAGGTAATAGAAGGGGTGGCGGAAGATGTGTAAAATAACTAATATTACCTTAAATGAGACTATCGAGAAAGTAATTAAAATGATCTTCAAAAATTCATTAAAATACCAAGTTAATTATATAATAGGTAAACGTCTGTGATAAAATGGAAGAAGTTTCCTTATATTTAGCAGAGTTTAAAGTTATTGAGTTATCGTTGATAATTGAATTTTTAATAAGAGTATTCAGCAGTTGGGTAACTTATTTCGTTTTACTTGTCGCCATTCCTAGTTTTTATCTTGGTTGGAAGGCTGTTGAAAAATGGAGAGCAAGAAAGGCTAGAAAAACTAAATACGTTAGACCAGCAAGTATTGCCAAATTACCTAAAAAGGGTTTTGTAGTAGGCATGGTAGCTCATACTAAAAGAAAAGCCTACGTAGAGGATAGAAAATTGACTACTCACACCATAATAGCAGGTGGGACTGGTTCTGGAAAGACTGTTGCTGCAATGGCAATGGCAGAAGAGGCCCTCAACAATAAAATACCAGTTGTTGTGTTTGACCCAACTGCACAGTGGACTGGGTTCATAAGACCTTGTAGGGATGATGATATGTTAAAACTTTATCCACAATTTGGAATGAAGCAAGAGCAAACTAAATCTTACAAAGGGAATATAGTTCAAATTAAGGATCCATTCTTAGAAGTTAAGATAGAAGATTTCATCAAGAAAGGAGAAATCACAGTCTTCACTCTGAACAAACTCACCCCCGATCAGTTGGATTACTTCATCAGAAAAACAATAGATTACATGTTCAAGATTTCTTGGAAAGAATCTAGAAAATTAAAATTACTTTTAATATACGATGAAGTTCACAGATTGTTACCACAATTTGCAAAGAGAGCTGGCGCTGCATTAGAAGGCGGGGGCTACCAAGCAATTGAAAGAGCCTGTAGAGAATTTAGAAAGTGGGGTATTGGGTTGGTAATGATATCACAAGTTCTTCAAGACTTCAGGGGAGCCATAAGGGCTGTCATAGCAACTGAGATACAAATGAGAACTAAGTATGAAGGTGATATCAAAAGAATAAGAACTAAATATGGTTGGGAGTTCTCAGCATCTATTCCTAAATTAGAAATTGGTACAGGAATGATGCATAATTCAGATTACAATGATGGTAAACCGTGGTTCATACACTTCAGACCATTATTTCATTCTCCATTCAGGCTTACTGATGAAGAGATGGAAAAGTATGAGAAGTTCATAGAAGAGATAGTATTATTAACAGAGAAAATAGAAAAATTGAATAAGAAAAAAATAGATACATATGATATAGAATTAGAGTTGAGATTAGCAAAAGAAAAGGTCTCAACTGGTCAAATGAGGACGGCAGAAACTTATATTGAATCTGTTAGAGCAAGAGTAAAAGAGTTAGAAAGTAAAGAGTAGTATTATGGTAGAAATAAGAAATCTATTTAAGAAAGATAAGAAAAAAGAAACTGTAGAAGATATTCTAAAAAAGGAGGGTGTAATAAAACCCCTTCCAAAAAAGAAAACAGAAAAACCTCTTGAAGAAAAAGGAGAGGTATCAGACTCTAAGATTCTAATGAGTATAGAAAAGCTTAGAGCTGAGATAGAAATGTTAAAAGATTCAAAGGCACAGATAGACGATAGAATAAGGGATATAACAGAGAAAATGGGTGAGTTCAGGTCTCTAGTTTTCCAGAGAGAATCGTTGATAAAGGAATTGGAATCAAAAATAAGAATTCAGGAAGAAGAAATCTTCAACATCAAACCAAGGATAATAGAAAAAGAAATAGATACGAGAAAGAAGGAGATTGGCGATAATCAAATAAGAATAGAAAAATTAGAAGCAATGAGCAAAGATATCTTAAAGGATGTTAAAGAGGCTAAAGAAATTCTTGAAAACATAAAGAGTATAGAAAATATACAAAAAATGTTAGATGAAACTAGAAAAAGGGTAGAAGCAATAGAAAAAGCTAAAGCTGATGTTGATAGGTTAGCAGGAAAATCTGAAAGATTCTACATAGAAATAAATGAAAGGATGAAAGATTTTGTTGCATTAAAAGCAAAAACAGAAAATTTAGATGAACTAACCAAAGAGATGACTAAATCTATTGACAGTGTTAATATAAGATTGGGCGCCTTCTCGTCAAGAGATGACCTAGACAATTTTAAAAACACTATCGATGACATCCTAGCTGAAAACAAAGAAAAAATTGAAAATAGGGTATCTGAGTTGGAGAAATATATGAAAATACCTGAGGCAGAAACAAGAAAAAGAATTGAAGAATTAAGAGAAAGGGAAAAAAATATTTCAAAATTATTGAACGATCTAGAAAGAAAATACAAAAAAGCTGAGATATCTGAAAACACTTACAAGGAAACTAAAGAAAAAAATGAAGAATTAATAAAAAAGATAGCAGAGGAGATAAATGAATTAGAAGGAGGGGAAAGCTTTTCAATGAAATCTTTACCATCTATGATAACTGACCTAAAAACTAGAATAGGCAGACTAGAATCTTTCAACTCTAGTTTAAGAGAAGAGGTTTTAGCACACAGAAATTTCTTGGGAAGAAACGTTAAGGAAATTCACAAAAAAATAGATAATGTTCAAATTGAAGGAGGTTTTACTGAAGAGTATAAAGGAACAATGAAAACCCAAACCGAAATTATGAGATCTACACTAGAAGCAATAAAGAAGCTCAACGAGAAAATGAACAATATAACTGAAAATGTTAAAATCTTCGATTTAAGAATAAGATTCTTTGAAACCCTTAGCATGCTTATAAGAGTTCAGAATGAGGAAGAAATCAATTTTTACCTTTCTGAAGTTGAAAAGATAATCGCTGAAATGAAATCAAGAAATATGTGGGACCAGATTAAAGAGAACATGGTGTTAGGCTTACTATCAGATATTTCTTACAATTGGAAAGAATATGAGTATGAAGATATTGCCAAGATTTTTGATGAGGAAATAAGAAAAATAGAAGGTCCTTCGAAATAGATAAGTATATGTAATCATTTTAAATTTATTATGAGGTTCTTATGTCAGAAGAAAATTTTATGTTTCATAATTCTAGCTCTTATTATTTTCTGTAAAGATGTTAAGGCCTTACCTCAGATAGAAGCAACCTACGAGGAAGAAATCTTGGTAGAAAAGGGGTGGACTAAATACATTACTATAACTGTTAAGAATACAGGTAATAAGGTTTTAAACAACGTCATAATTTCAATGGAAAATGACCATCCAGAGTGGTTTAAAGTTACTGATAATAAAACTATCTTATATGAGGGTGATTCTAAAATTTTTACAGTTAAGTTAGAGATACCAGTTGAAGTAGAGGTTGGTATCTATCAATTTCTTTTGTTTTTAAGGTCAGATGAGATCGCACAAACCGAACCTTTATCTCTACAAATTTTTTCATCAAAAAGCGATATGCTTCTGCAGCAACTTCAGAACCTTAGAAGAAAAATAGAAAAATTAAAGGAAGGTGTAGATATTGCTGAAATGTCTGGAAAAGATGTTAATGATATTAAAATTTCTTTGGAAGGAGCTACGTCTATTATTGGAACAGCAGAAAAATACATCAATAATAACATGTTTAATGATGCTGTTGACAAGATAAAAAATATAGAATATCTCTTGAAAGAGGCGGAGTATGAGCTCTCTGTGGCACCAGAGAAAGAAAATGAGTCTGTGAACGAAGACTTGGACTTGTCTTTAATAGCTGTTTTTTTAATAATAGTTATTGTTATTTTTATATCAATTAGAAAGAAAAAATTAAAGGTAGAGAATATTGGTATAGGTTTAAAAAGTCCTGATTTAAAAATTAAAAAACTTGTGATAGGAAAGGGTGCTGGAAAAATAGAGAAACAAATTATAGAATTGGAAAAATCTCAAGAACTTTTAGATGAAGAATACAAGAAAAAAATAATATCTAAAGAGAGCTATGAAGAGTTAAGTCTTATAAACCAGCAAAAAATACTGGAATTAAAGCAGAAAGTTAGAGAATAAAATGAAAAAGGTTAAGAAGAAAACCCGGGTTATTGGGGTAATATCTGGTAAAGGTGGTGTTGGAAAGACAACAGTAGCTTCAAATCTAGCAGCTGTTCTATCCAAAGAATTTAGAAAAGATGTAGTGATAATAGACTGTAATCTAACAACTTCTCATCTTAGTTTATCTTTAGGCATGTATTATTGTCCAATAACTCTCAATCATGTATTAAAAGGTGAAAAAAATATCTTGGAATCTATTTATGATCATCCAAGCGGTATGAAAATAATACCAGCTTCTTTGCAATTGGAAGAGTTGGAAGGTGTAGATATTGCAGAATTAAAAAATGTGATAGAACAACTCAAAGGAAACGTAGATTTCGTTATTCTTGATTCAGCACCTGGCTTAGGAAGAGAGGCCAATGCAACCATAAGAGCAAGCGATGAAGTTATTTTCGTGACTAATCCTAACATGCCTGCTACTGCAGATGTAATCAAAAGTAGAGATATAATAAAAGAAGTTGAAAAAACACCTCTTGGAGTTGTGTTGAATATGTACAATGACAATAGTTATGAGCTCTCGAAAAAGGAAGTTGAAATTTTAACAGATCTTCCTGTCATAGCCTCAATACCCACAGATAAAAACGTGGCTAAAAGTTTGAATGAAAAAATTCCTGTGGTTATTCATAAACCAAGGTCTTCTTCAAGCAGGCAATTAATGAAGCTTGCAGAAAATTTGTTAGGAGTAAAAAGNGAAAGCCTTTTCTCAAAACTTTTTAAGAAATTTGGAATAAGATAGTTTTTAGTAAGAGACGAAAATTTTAAAGAGTAATAAAGTAGAGAAAATCAACGTAAGAATTCCCGCTAGTTTTAAAGAATTAATACCTTCTGGCATCAATTTCAGAAGTTTCCGCCAAATCTTTTGCTTTTTTTTCTCCCATTCAGTCTTGTATCTGCTTCTGTAAGGATAGCATTCCCTCACTTTCATTTTAACCAGATAATATAAAATAGTTTAAAAAAGATTTCTATAGTTTTTAATATATTAAAACTAATTATCTATATATGCCAATTGAGATAACATTGGAAACCATAATAATATTTGGTATATTCATAGTGGCAGTGTTTATTTTCTACAAGGTGTTTAAATTAATCCTGAGGGGGTCATTGGTTGTTATTGCTTCTTTTGTTTTCCCTTGGGTAGCACAGTACTTTGGACTTCCAGTAACAGCTAGCTTAGAAACCGGAATAAATTTCGCTTTGATGGGTTTTGGACTTTTCCTCATTTATGAATTTTATCATTTTATAGTTCAATTTTTTAAGATTTTGATGTGGCCCTTTAAAAAGAAAAAAGGGTGAACCCATGGATTTGGAGATAAAAAGACAAATAGTTCATTCAATGGGAATTTTTACTATATTATTAATTTTGATCTTTGGGAGACTTTACTCATCGCTAATGATGCTTTCCATATCTATAATTTTAATTTTAATTGCAGAATATAGAAAAAGTAAGTTGGTTTCAAAGGTCCTTAAAATAGAAGCAGTAAAAGAGGTTGAAGATATGATTGATAAAGGGTTAAGGTCTTATGAGAGATTAGATGAAATGCCTCTCAATGGCGCTGTATTATTTTATTTAGGATGTTTTCTTGTTACAGTAGTTTTTGAGCCATGGTTAGCGATAGCATCCATAGCAGTTTTAGCTCTAGCAGACTCTCTCTCAACTTTAGTAGGATATTATTTTGGTGAGCACAAAATTTTTATAAATAATAAAAAGAGTTGGGAGGGGAGCTCAGCATTCTTTATAACAGCATTTTTTGTTCTTTTATTTTTCGTTAATCCATTGAAAGCCTTTTTCGTGGCTTTATTAGTAACCCTTGTAGAGATGTTGCCAAAAATAAATGACAATATAAGTGTTCCCTTTGCCACAGCAGTTTTTCTGAGTCTAGTGATAAATATTTAAATGGTGAATATAATTTAATTTAATAATTCGGGTGTTTTATGTTTGCAATATTTTCTCAATTTGGCGGCGACCTAGTGTCAACAATCATATGGCTATTACTTTTTGTAATTTTCATAATATTTGGACCAAGAATAATGACAACGCAGGCCGTTCTTAAACTAGAAAAAGAGGTTTATGAATTAGAAGAGCTTGCCATCAAATCAAGACACTACGTTATTAATTATGTTTCTAAAAAACCAGACAAAAAAACAAAAGAATCAATAGAGGCTTTTATGGATTTCTTTGCAATTTCCCCAGTAGGAACAGACCCCTATGGCATAATTAAAAAAATAGATCATATTGTCAAGCAATCTGATGATAGAATAAAATATTTTGTAAATGAAATAGCTCCTGGCTTCTCTTCTGAAGAAAAGCAGAATATTAAGAATGCTCTTGGTGGGGCTATAACTGCCCATACTATAGCTAAGATTGTCAGGCATTATTTGGAGTTGATTAAGAAATACAAACTTTTCCAGTTAGCAATGGTTATTCAAATGCAAATACCGTTGATAATAAGAATAGCTAAAGCGTCCATGAGAGCAACACATGCCTTTGTTGATGGTGTTCCTATAGGCGATGGTATAGGACCATTGGTAGCAACAAGTATGATAAAGGGGAAAGTAAGAACTTTTAGAAATGAAGAATTTGTTGTCTACAAAACTAAAATAGAGGGAAAGGATGTATGGATATCGAAGGCCGATGGTCCAGGAGCATCAACGGGTTATCCAGGAAAGTTTTTGATAAAATTCTTGAAAAGAAATAAAATAGACAGAATAATAACAATAGATGCTGCCATGAAATTAGAAGGTGAGAAAACAGCATCCATAGCTGAAGGTGTGGGAGTGGCTATGGGTGGAACTGGCGTTGAAAGGTATGAGATAGAAGAGCTTGCAGTCAAAAAGAATATACCACTTGATGCTGTTGCTGTAAAGGTTTCTGATGAAGAGGCTCTGAACCCAATGAAAAAGGTTATCTTTGATGCTGTCCCCAAGGCCCAGCAAACATTAGTAAAAGCAATAAAGAGGTCGAAGAAAAAAGAAAAAATATTAGTAATGGGTGTGGGGAATACCTGTGGTATTGGTAACAGCTATAGAAGCATTTCAAAGACAAAGGAAAATTTAAGAAAACATCTGAAAAAAATTGAAAAAAAGAAAAGGAAATTCTAGTTTTTAGAAAGGTTTATAAGCTTCTCCTCACATTTGTCTGAAAGTGGTGTAAATGGCCTTAAGACCTGGAAGGTGTTATACTAAACATGAAAGACCGTATACGAGAACCTCGACACGTAAACCTAAAAAGAGTTATGTGAAGGGTGTTCCTGCTATAAGGATACATCAGTTCGAGGTTGGAGCTAAAGGTGATTATCCTCTTAAATTTCATCTTATTAGCAATAGGAATGTTCAGATAAGATCCAATGCCTTAGAAGCAGCTAGAACCATAGCCACAAACTTCTTGACCAAAAAGATTGGTGATAGGGCATTCTTCTTAAAAATCCGTGTTTACCCTCATCAAGTTCTAAGAGAAAATGCCATGGCAACCGGTGCTGGGGCAGACAGGTTTTCCCAAGGAATGAGAAAAAGTTTTGGAAAGCCCATAGGACAAGCAGCACGGATCAAAAAAGGTCAAAAAATTATTTCTGTTCATGCTCCTGAGAATTCTGAAAAATTCGTTAAAATAGCTCTAAAAAGATCTTCAAGCAAACTACCTGGTACATATAAAATTGTCGCTGGTGATTAAAATAATACTTGTCACAGGGGCTTCGGGCCGTGTTGGCAAACATCTAGTTAAGGCACTCAGCAAAAAAGAAAAAGTAAGAGCATTGGTACATGAAGACATGATCGATACTGAGAATGCTGAAATATTCTATGGGGATGTTTTAGATAAAAATTCTTTACAAAAAGCTCTAAAGGATGTAGACACAATATATCATTTAGCAGCTGTTGTAGATTATCTGGCACCAAAGGAACTTGTCTTTAAAGTAAATGTTTTGGGTACAAAGAATTTGTTGGAGTTAGCTGGAAATAAAAAAATAATCTATCTCAGTTCAACAGCTGTGATGGGTAAAAAAATAAAAGAAATGCCTGCCAATGAGGATATCACTCCCAACCCTTCTAATTATTATGGATGGACAAAGTTGCAAGCAGAAAAATTAGTTAAAGAAAAGAACGGAATAATAATAAGATCTGCACAAATCTTTGGTCCTGGNTTTGCAGAAGGTTATAATTCAATTATTTCTAAATTAGANGATGNGACCTTTTCTATAATTGGGGATGGTAAGAATTTCATACACTGGATACACATAAATGATCTGATACAAGCTCTTCTTCTAGCTGAGGAAAATGGCAAGCCCGGAGAAATATATCTCGTAGCAGGCAAAGAGGTTAAAACTCTTAAAGAAGTGTTAAACTTGTTATGTAAGTATTTGGAGGTTGAACCGCCAAAAAAACATGTTTCTAGATTTATGGTAGAGGCTTCATCTTATCTCGGTGTATTAAAGTGGAAGGTAAGAGGGGACAAACCTAAAATTGTACCTGAATACATTGACAAAATAACTAGCAACAGAACCTTTGATATTTCAAAGGCTAGAAAAGAATTAGGTTTTGATCCTCAAGTTAGCTATGAAGAAGCAGCAAAGGAAATGGTTGAAGAATATAGAAAGCTAAAGCAAATGGAAGAAGAGAAAAATAAGGTCACCGAAGAGAAGAGTGAAGACGAGAGTTAGCGGAAAAACAATACCATACCTAATTCCTTCTTTTATGATAATGTATTTTTTATGTCTCTTTATTTTTCTTACCTCTTCTTCAGTTAGACCTCTTATTAGCTTCGGTAAATTCCTAAATCAGGAATATTCTGTCCTATGGTATCATCTATTTTTAATTTGCTTACAGGTATCCTTTTGAGGAATCCTTCCTCAACAGACTTGGCAAATTTTTGGAAAACGATTAGAGCTACAAGTATAGAAGAAATTGAGAAAAGAAAAATCTTGTAAGAAATTAAAAATAAAATAGAAACTACAGCTAATGAAAATAAAACTAACCTAGTTTGCTTGTCTTTAAATCTATTTTTGAAACTTCTGTATATTTTACGATTCTGGTACATCATGAAGAGAGAGAATATTATAGCGTATATAGCACCAACAAAAAAGCTGTTGATGAAAAAACTAATTGCAAACGGAAAATAGGTGTTAACAAATGAAAGATGCGGAAGAACAACTCCTATCGCCAATAAAAGTTCTCCATCACCTCCTCCCCACTGACCAGTATAATACATGGCTATACCAAAAGCAAGAAACACTCCTCCAAAAATTAAAGAGTCTCTTAAATTGGTAAAATCTCCGGTTACCGCTCCTGAGTAAATATGAGTGAGGAGACCAAGAATTATCATTGCAAGACAAACTTTGTCAGGAACATTGGTGGTTTTTAAATCGTAAATACCTGCAATAAAACTGCCAACAAGTGCTATGAAAAGCAAAATCAACTCAAACATATTTTATTATATTTTCAGGTCTTATATATAAGGGTATATGAGTGACAAAATTTCTAAGAATGAATTAATCTTACTTTTAGGCAAGAAAAAAAGTTATGTTGTTGAGCCTACTCTATTTAGTTGTGAATTTGGTACATATGATTTGAAAAAAACTGTTGGGAAAAGATTTGGAATTAAAATAAAAATTGGAAAAGAAATTTTTACCGTTGTCAAACCTACTATAATAGATCTTTTAAAAAAGGCTAAGAGGGGTCCTCAAATAATTTTACCAAAAGATTTAGGGGTTATAATTTCTGTTACCGGCTGTTCTCCTGGGTGGAAGATTGTAGATGCGGGAACAGGATCAGGTTTCTTGTCAATGTTTTTAGCAAATCTTGGTTGTAAGGTTTACACTTATGAAAAGAATAAAAAATTCTATGAAATAGCCAAAAGGAATGTGAAAAGGTTTGGTTTGAAGAATGTAAACCTCAAGAATGCTGATATAAGCAAAGGAATAAGAGAAAAGAATGTTGATATGGTAACTCTAGACATGAAGAATCCTGAGAAAGTTATAAAACATACTTTCAAAGTTTTAAAGTCAGGTGGATGGCTTGCTGTTTATTCTATGCATATAGAGGAAGTGAAGAAAGTTCATAAAGAACTTTTGAAGTATGATTTCACTAATATTAAAATTCTAGAGAACTTACATAGAGAATGGCAATCGATCAAACAATTCACCAGACCAAAAACTTACATGTTGGCACATACTGGGTTTCTTACGTTTGTGAGAAAACTATAGTGGGCCCGCCCAGATTTGAACTGGGGTCGCCGGCTCCCAAAGCCGGAATACTAAACCAAGCTATACTACGGACCCGTATTGAGAATTACATAGTGTTATTATTTAAATGTTAAATGGGTGGTAAGACCTTTTCTAAGAGTTAGTGTAAGAGGATAAAAGGTCTTCTAAGGGTCTATTAGGAAAATTATATAAACTTATATATATTTACTGAGATACCCAGAAAAGGGCATCACTTGCCTGATTTTTCCTTCTATTCGTTTTGAGGGTTTTGGGTCTCTAAGGGCTCCCTAAGGAGAGGACGAATAAATACAATAGAAAAATAATATTAATATTATGGAAAGAGTTTTCAAATCCAAGCTTTCAAAATGGATAATTGGCTTTTACTGGTTTCTATTTATTGTCATTGTTGCCCTGACAGTCTTCCCCATACTCTTGAGTTTGAGGCAGTCTGCCCTCCTTATGTTTATGCTATTGATGTCTCCTGTATTGTTGCTGTTCATCTACATCATCCTCAAGGCTTACAATATAAAGTTCACAATAACAGGGAAGAATATAATAATAGATGGCGTATTCTGCAAGAAAACTGTAAAGATATCTGATATAAAATCTATCCAAAAGACTTTCATACCAGTTGGTTTCAAGATTTATGGAGCTAGCTTTCTTGGTGGATGGCATTACTTTCCAGCAATTGGAACAGCTTGGGTTGTCATGGGAAATTTTGAAGATGGTGTGTTGATAACAACAAAACAGAAAAAGCATTATCTGATAACTCCTGTAAATCCATTAGAGTTTATAAAAATTTTGAAAAAGAAGGGAAAACGATATTAATCAAGTCGTATTATGGTTCTGAATATAATTCAAATTCAAAATAGGAGTCGAAATAAATGGTAGAAATAGAAATGAGGGCAATAGTTAGCGAAGATTTTTTAAAAAGACTGAAAAATAAATATCAATTTATTGAAGTTAGAACATACGGTCCTTCTACTGATGATTATTATAAACCTAAAGGTATTTCTTCTAAGGAATTTGACCCAAATAAAGTGACATTACGAATAAGAAATTTTGGTTCGGATAAAGATACACTTATATTGCTAGACAAGATAGGTTACGAGGCAGGCTTAAAAAAATCTATATATGGAAAAAAGGTTGTACTTTTCACGGGTTCAGAAGATATATCAAAGGATATTTTAAAGACCTTAGGCTTTGAGTATTGGTTTTCTATAAAGAAACTTGGAGGAAAGGTATATAACATTGTAGATAAAAAATCCAATTTGAATTTTAACTTTTACTTGGAAAACATTGAAGGCATAGGCAATACAATTGAAGTTGAATTCAAAACAAGTGGTGCAGAAGTCAATGCTGAAAAAATTGCTGATTTTCTAGGAATTGAAAAGAAAAATATGATTAATAAAAGCGTGGCAGGTTTTTTTGTAGAAAAGCTTGGAATGATTTAGAAAATTGCAAAGAAAATTTATATTTTCTGACCGTCATATGAAATTATCCAGGGAAACAACTAGTTTAGATTTTATAAGCCAAGAATTGTAAATTAGTTGTATGAATAAAATAATATTTTGTATTGGGATAGTGATAATAATTATAGCAGCATTGATGATGTTCTGTCAGGAACGATGTTTTTTGGGGGTGGATTTGGAATCCTGGCCAGCAGTATTAGGAATAATAGGAATAGTTATTATGATAGGTACTATGGGTTCTTCACAGTTTATACCTATGAAACAAAAGAAAAAATAACTTTTCCATTCATTACATGAAAATAAAGGGAAGGGGAAATAAGAGCTATTCTATAAGAGCATTCTCGATGTCTTCCATTGTTATGTCTTCAATTGCCTGTTCCATCTCCTGTTCTATCTCTTCAACAGCTTGTTCTTCTAGCGCAGCTCCTGTTAGAGCGGTTTCCTGTTGAACACATGCGCTTATGAGGACAAGTGATAAAATCAAAAAAATAATCAAAAAATGTTTCATCATTTTCCATCACTCTCCAGCATTACCGCCCTGACCTGTTTGATTCTGTTGCTGCTCTCCTGAAGCTTGTGGTATTTGTTGTGTTATTTGCGCTCTTACTCTTGCTGATATTGTTTTTACTAATCTACATCTGTTTGGATATTGTTCACAGAATGTTTTGCATTCTCCTGTTTCTGTATCTTCACAGTTCTGTCCAACAGCTTTGTCTAGTGTTTGACATATCTTTGAATCTGGATTCTCTTCACAGAACTCTGCAGTTCTTTTTACTGCGAACAGTCTACAGGTTGCATCCAATGGTCTTTCCTTACAGTATCTAAACATGAATTCCCTGCACCTTGAATCGTCTAGATTATCTTGGCAGTATCTCCTAAATATTTCCTTACATCTAGAATCATCTGGATTGTTTTGACAGTATTCATTGATTCTTTCTCTACAGTTTGGATCGTCTGTATTGTTTCTACAATAGTCTGTTACTTTGTCTTTTAGTTCAGCTGCTGTTATCCTTCTTGGTGCGTCCAGTATGTAGAGATTGTAAGTTTTTCCATCAAGAGTTAATGTTCCTGCCCAAACTTCCACATCTCCTTTTATTACGGAAAGGACATCAAATGATCCGACTAGGGTTGCGTTTAGGTAAAGATTTCCTGTTGCAGAACCATTGGCAACTATTACTTCCCTTAACCTGTACTTTTCTTCATCCAGTATCATGACTCCTACTCTTTGTTCTGTGTTTGCTGTTGGCTTTATTGCTCCTACTCCTACCTTTACCATCATAAAATCTAATGGGTCTGATGGAGAGACTGCAATGCCTTTGCCTAAGAAGTATATCTTATTCAACAGTGATGCTGCCTGTACAATCATTGGTGCTAGCAACAGAAATGCTAGGCAAACAATCAAAATTTTCTTCATACCAAAATAATGAGAGAACTGAAACTTAATATTATCGGGAGTTGATAGGCATGTGCTGGACATAACGGCTTTCTCAAAAATGGTGTGCAAAAACAGATTTTAAATGGAGCCCTGAGCGAGAGTCGAACTTGCGACCTTTTGGTAAGCCCAAACCCACAGTATATATTTTAATACAAAAACAAACTAATTATATGAAATACGTTGCTCTGTCATTTGTTCTAATAATATCTCTTCTAATCTTGAT
>JGI24422J19971_10001526_pt1 | contig 14152 bp, 14 predicted proteins | sample DeeMarSWOR152_54_FD_19971 | JGI IMG/M metagenome (IMG submission 19971) | reverse complement strand
TGTTCTGTCTCCTCTTGGCATGTTTTCTTTCACCTCTATTTTGTGTTTATGCACAGTTTACAATTATTAGATAATGCACAAAAATATATAAAAGTTATGGAACGACTATATAATACAGCTGATTGAAATGCCGTGGGGACGAAGACGTAGACGAGGAAGAAGAGGAAGATATCCAAAACCAGTCGCCATACCAACCCCCTCAAAGGTAGAAAAATTCATCCCACAACCAAGAATACCCGCCAGCCCCATTACAATTGAACCAGCTGAAATAGAAGCTTTAAGATTAGTTGACCTTGAAGGCTTATCTCAGGAACAGGCAGGCATAGAAATGGGCGTTTCAAGAGGCACAGTCTGGAGACTTCTTCAAAGTGCAAGAAGAAAGGTTGCTCAAGCCCTAACTGAAGGACGAGCCCTTGCAGTTACCAACGAAGCAAATTACCCAGCAAAAAGATAATTATTGGCACGCAAGCCCTATGGTTATGCGAACTCACAGATAGTTCTGGAGAATAATTAAGCAGCAGACACCGGCAACACCTTGCATAAGTTTTGTTGGGTTGTGGCTTAACCTAATCTTTAAAAAAGGGAGCTATATGCTCTGCAGAGCATAACAGAGTGCGATAGTCCTAACTTTTTGTGATGAAGCGCGTTTTTCTAGCACCATAATAAGCTGCTCCTGCAGTCAAGCATATAACCCCGATTATCCATGCCTGCGGTGCAGCGAAGAGAATAAACACCAACAACACTATGCATGTGCTTAATCCCACTAGGGGAACCAGCCTGTTATATCGCCTTTTTTTGGTTTTTAACTTGAGAGCAGCCGCATTCGTGAGGGCATAATAAAAAAGAGCCCCAAAAGTGCTAACAGCCACAACTCCCGTTATGTCAAAAAACAAAACTAGCACCGCCATCAAAATTCCTATCGCCAAAATAGAATAATAAGGCGTGCAAAACTTCTGGTGGAGCTTTGCCAAAACCTGCGGCATGTCTCTTCTCCTAGCCATAGAATACGTCATGCGTGAAACACCCAAAATAGCGGTCAACAGTACACTCGCAGTTGCTAACAAACCTCCAAATGACACAACCTGCACCGCAAGCGGACTTCCAGTTGCACTGATGGCCTCTGCCAAAGGCGAATTTGAAGCCGCAAGTTCAGCTGAACCCACAAGTCCTACAGCAACTATCCCAACCAAAACATAAATTATCGTGGAAACCGCCAGCGACAAAAGCAAAGCCCTCGGCACGTTACGTTTCGCGTCTTTAACCTCTTCCGCCAACACCGCTGCTCTCCCGAATCCACTGTAGGCAAAGAAAATGAAGCACGCGCCGTACAATACTCCCGCGTTAAGTGGCTCAAAAGGAGTGAAATTCGTATTGTTCGCGCTCATAGCCCCAAAAACCACAAAAAACGATAGAACGAGCAGTTTTGCAGCTACAAGAATCGTGTTTAAACGAGCTGATTCACGCGCTCCAAAGAAATTCAATGCGGTAAACGCTAAGCATAAAACTGCAGCCACCATGTTAGCTGGCAAACCCGAAAACAAAGTCGTCAAATAATACGCGAATCCGAGAGAAACAGCAGCTCCAGTGAAAGTGTTAGAAACCATCCACATCCACCCTGCCAGAAAACCTGAAAAAGGCGAAATGAGCTGGCGCGCGTATTCATAAACGCTTCCTTCTACTGGTTGCCACGCTGTCAGTTCTGCGAAGCTGAAAGCTGTAAAAAGGGCGATTACACCTGCTATGAGCATGGAGATCGCTAAGGCTGAACCTGCCAAGCCTGCTACAATGCCTGTTACGACAAAGATGCCACCGCCGATGATTGCACCCACACTTATCGCTGTTGCATCCAGTAAGCCTAAGGTTTGCTTTAGCTTGGATCGGCTTTCTTTTCTCTCCATCTTCTCACCATCGAAGCGTTTTTCTAAGCTCGTATCTCTGCTAGGAATATAACAAGTTTAGGGATAAGATTTAACGAGATCCATAGGACTACAGCTATTTCTCCAGTACAATCCCAATTTTTTGCTGTTTGTTTTAAATATTAATTTTATTTGATATTTTCGATTATTTGCTACTTGGTAATGAAAGGAGAAGTGATATGAGGTATTCTTGTTTCACTGTACCAAACGCGCCATCCCTAGCAGAGAATTCGTCAAACTTCTGAACACCATCAGGTTTTAGAACGGAAGAACAAATCGCAAAAGGCACTGGCTCTTTCGTATGCGTTCCAATTCTAATCGGAGTTGGATGATCTGGTAAGACAGCGATTGCATACGGTTCTTTCAAGTCTTTAAGAATCCTGCCAAGCAGCCTGTTATCGAAGTCTTCTATCGTTTTGACTTTCAGCTTGTAATCTCTAGCGTGCCCTGCTTCATCAGGTGCTTCAACGTGGACAAAAACCATGTCATTGTCTTCAAGAGCTTTTAGCGCAGCGTCTGCTTTGCCTTCATAATTCGTGTCGTCTCTGCCAGTGGCTCCAGGAACATAAATAATCTTCATGCCTGCATAAATCCCGATTCCCTTTACAAGGTCTACAGCGGATATGACTGCTGCCTTCAAACCGTATTTTTCCTTGAACGAAGGCATACTTGGTTTCTTGCCACCACCCCAAGGCCAAATCATGTTTCCAGGTCTTTTGCCAGATTTCTGTCGGTCAATGTTAACTGAGTGAGACTCTAAAATTTCCTTGGATTTGTGTATTACTTCCTTGAGTAGTTTCGCTGCTTTTTCTGTCTCTGGCGACCTCGCTCTTGGCAGGATAGTCGAGATTTCAGAGCCTATGGCGTCATGGGGTGGAGTACACTCAATTTGATGTGAAAAAGGAGAATTTCTCAAAATTAGGAAATTTCTGTAGCCTAAACCTGAAAAAAACTCGATTTCGCTAGGTTTTTCACAAGTTTTTTTTACGGTTTGTATCAGCTGCGAGGATTCTTTGCTCGTTATGTGGCCAGCAGAGTGGTCAATCAGGATTCCATCCTTTTCCGTTATCAAGTTACATCTAAATGCTACGTCATTTTCCTTCAGTTGGATACCTCTGGAAGCTGCTTCAAAGGCTCCTCTGCCCGTGCAAAACCGGGTGGGATTGTATCCCAGAATTGAAAGGATAGCAGTATCTGAACCCGGATTCAAATCTTCGGGTACTGTTCTAAGAAGACCATTTTGACCTTTGACTGCTATCGCGTCCATATTTGGTTTATGTGCTACTTGGAGGGGAGTCATATTTCCCAATTCAGGAATGGGATAATCAGCCATTCCATCTCCAACAACGAGTACATACTTCATTTTCTCACCTTTCTTTTTTGCGAACATCTAAAAGCGGCCCCTTCCTGTGCGCCTGCGATAATTTTCGGCGTTAATTACTTGTCTTCTCTTTTTACTTCGAAAGGTATCCGCAACCCGCATATTAATCTAACTTTTTCCTGAATAGAAAATACAAATTGGCTTGTACGAGGCAGTTGATATTTAGGGCAATTAGGAAATCCAGGCACTCCACCTAACGTCTCCAGCGCACCTCCCTCTTTTTTGGTCTCCAAAAAAACTTGCATTGTTATCTTCAAGGAGCGCTTATAAATTAAGTAGTAGACACAGATAGGAAAAGGAGGAATCCTAAGTGGTTTCGGAACGCAGATTTGAAGTGCCAACATGGAACCATATTTACAACATGCTCATTGATTTAGCCAATAGAGTTCGCGCGAACGCCTTTGAACCAGATATTTTGGTAGGCATTTCTCGGGGCGGATGGATCCCTACTAGGGTGTTGTCAGATTTGCTCGAAAATCCGCATATTACAAGCGTAGGACTCGAGTTTTATATTGGTGTTTATGAAACAACCCGTGAGCCCATGTTGACTCAGCCGCTTTCAGTCAGCGTCTCTGGCAAGAAGATTTTACTTGTGGATGACGTTGTGGATACAGGTAAAAGTGCAATGTTAATAAGGGCTCATCTCGACCGGGAAGGAGCTAAGGAAATAAGGATTCTTACCCTTTACTATAAACCATGGAGCATCGTTATACCTGATTTCTACAGCAAGGAGACAAGCTACTGGATAGTCTTCCCCTGGGAAATTAAGGAGACTCTTAAGAAAATGGTGAAAAAATGTAAAGAAAAAACGGAACCTGTTGTAGAGGCAACGTCGAGGCTTATAAGAGCTGGTGTTAGCAAAGAGCTCATTGAACGTTTACTAAATGAGACGTCTTAAATAAAAGAACCAAAACAAAAATAAGTCTTGCTCAGCTTCGGTGGGAAAATTTAATTCGAAGGTCCAAGTATATGAGGCGGAGATCTTAATGAGGAAACTCATACAACCCCACATAATGTGTGGTATTGGAGATGTGGCAAAATATGTTTTGATTCCAGGTGACCCGCGAAGAGTCCAGATTATTGCATCCTTTCTAGATGAAAGCTGCAAGGTAGCTGACTATCGTGGATTTGTCACATATACTGGCAGTAGTGATGGCATAAGAATTTCCGTTTGTTCAACTGGAATAGGGTGCCCGTCAGCAGCAATAGCCATTGAGGAGTTGGCACGAATTGGGGCTGAGACCTTTATTCGAGTTGGAACAACGGGAGCGCTTCAACGGAGTATAGATATGGGAGATATTGTTATAGCTGCTGCGGCTGTGCGCGCCGATGGGACATCAAGAATTTACGCACCAATTGAATTCCCCGCTGTTGCTGATTTCAATGTAGTCGCAGCACTGCTTCAGGCCTCAAAAAAATCCGAGCGAAAGATTCATTTCGGTCTTGTTTTAAGCACAGACGCTTTTTATGGCAACGCTGAAAACTTGAAACGCTGGAGCAAATTTAGTGTTTTATCTGTCGAGATGGAAAGTTCTGTGATATTTACGATTGCGGCGCTAAAAAAATTGAAGGCCGGAGCAATCTTGGCTGTGGATGGCAATCCATTATTAGGGGTGGGAAAAGGCGAATTTGAGCCCAGCGAAAGAACTGGTGAGCTGGACGATCGTGTTCAAGAGGCAATAAAGGAAGAGAGCAGGATTGCTATCGAGGCAATCAAGATTTTAGAGGACAGATTAAAGACGCCCGCAAAAGCGAAGCTAGAAGAATAAGAGACCACGGGTCTTCTTCATATAGAATTGTTTAGAGCCGCTACGCAGGATCTCAATCCTTAAGATACGGTTTGTAGTCACTTGGAGGAATGCGCCTTCTGACGAAGCCCGCCAACACTACTATCGTAACTATGTATGGAACTGTCAAGATAATCTGAGACGGAAGAGCGCCTATTGACTGTAGCCTCATCTGCAACGCCTCCGTAAAACCGAATAGAAGACTGGCTCCTAGGGCACCAAAAGGTGTCCATCCCCCAAGAATCATTGCGGCAAGAGCTATGAAACCTCGACCTCCACTCATTCCCAACGCAAAAAGGCTAAGATGATCTAATGATAGAAATGCACCTCCCAATCCTGCTAGCATACCGCTAATAATAACGCCAAGGTATTTTGTTTTGTATACGTTTATGCCAGCAGTGTCAGCAGCTGCCGGATGTTCACCCACAGCTTTTATTCTTAACCCAAATGAGGTTTTAGATAGTACAATGTACGACAGTACAACCACAACTAACGCTATGTACACGAGTGGAGTTTGATTCCCCAGGATCTCGCCTACGACGGGCAGATCTTTCAGCAATGGAATCGGAACCGTTCCAAGGTCTTGTACATTCGGAGATGCACCTCTTGATCCCCAGACTATCTGGGACATATATGCTGTGAAGCCTAACGCGAATATGTTTATGCCGGTCCCGCTTACAATCTGGTTTCCAGCGAATTTTACGGTCAATAGCCCGTGAAGAAGACCAAGCAATCCACCTACAATTATACTTACCAATATTCCAATCCACGGGTTGCCAGTGCCAAAAGTTGCTAATACTCCGGAAAAGGCTCCAGTCAACATCATACCTTCCAACCCTATGTTAATGATACCCACTCTCTCTGAAAAGATTCCGCCGAGCGAAGCATATACTAATGGAGTCGCCATCCTCAAAGCACCTGCAAAAAGTCCAACATTAATTATATCAACGATATCTACCATTTGAAGCCACCTTTTTTGAGTAAATATCTGATCAAACGTGGGGCTGCTACAAAAAGCACTACTAATGCTTGAAGCACGAATATTATATCAAGCGGCACGCCCGTAGCTCTATTCATCGACATCCCGCCGCTTCTTAAAGCTCCAAAGAGGATTGCGGCTAGGACAGATCCTAAAGGATTTAATCCGCCTATCAAGGCAACGGCAAGTCCATCCCAGCCGTAGCCTGGAGAGAAACCGTCTATGTACCTTCGATGGACACCTAGCACTTCGCCTGCTCCTCCAAGTCCTGCTATTGCTCCACTGACAACTAAAGCGAAGATTAACCCTCTTTTTATGTTAATACCGCTGCTTTCAGCAGCCGCGGGGTTTAACCCTATGGCTCTCACTTCGTAGCCTATTGTTGTTCTCTGGAGCACGTAGATGGTAATTCCAGCAATGATTAGTGCTAGTATAAAAGAAGCAGAAAGCTGTGTTGGTGGAAGGATACGAGGAAGCTCAGCCGAAGACGTAATAAGGACTGTTTGTGGCACCCAACCTGGTGCTTTCAAAGGATAGTTTACCATGTAGCTGGTCAAATATAGTGCTACATAACTAAGCATCATGGTTGTAATTACTTCATGTGCCCCTAATTTGGCTTTCAAAACAGCTGGAATAAAGCCCCACAGCGCTCCTCCAGCAGCCCCGGCAAGAAGGGCTAACGGCAAATGAATGAATACGGGTAGACCATTAAAGGATGTCCCTACTAATGCAGCAGTGAATCCTCCAATTAACAATTGCCCCTCAGCTCCAATGTTGAAGAGGCCGCTCTTGAAAGCAAAAAGAAATGCCAACGCCGTAAAGATTATTGGAGTTGCCTGTGTGAAAGTTTGCCCAATGCCATAGATATCGCCAAAAGCTCCTGCTAGCATGGCACCATAAGCTTCGATCGGCGAATGACCTGATGCGAAAAGTACTATCGTTCCAACCAGGAAAGCTCCAAGGATAGCAATTATCTGGGGCTTAGCACCTTGCAGCAGAGTTAGCAGTTTGGACCAAATTTCAACGAGCAGCTGCCTAATTTTCTGGCTCATTTTGACTTCTTCAGTCATTTTTCCCACCAGCCATCAGAAGACCAAGTTCGAATTCGCTCGTTTTGCTGCGTTCTCTAACTGCGACTATTCTGCCTTCATAAATCACTGCGATTCTGTCACTCAAAGCCAATATCTCGTCAAGATCTGCAGATATTAACAGAACGGCGCTTCCTTTGCCGCGCATTTCTAAGAGTTTTCTGCGAACGTATTCAGTCGCTCCAACATCGAGCCCCCTAGTCGGTTGGGAGGCTATTATAAACTCTGGTTCTCCGCTGAACTCTCTAGCCACGACAACTCTTTGTTGAGTACCACCTGATAGATTCCTTACAATTGTGCCTCTGTTTGGCGTCTTTATGGAGTATTCTCGGATTAATCTCTCTGCAAAATCAGATATTCTCTCAAGGTTTAGTCTGAACCAGCTTTTTGCAAATGGGGGCTTATCGTGTCGACCTAGTATTAGATTTTCTGATACCGAAAAATCCAATATCAAACCTTTTTTTTGCCTGTCTTCTGGTACATTAGAGAGCCCCTTTTCTATTCTTTCATGGGCTGAAAGATTCGCTATTGGTTTGCCATTCAAAGATATTTTTCCTGTTTCAAGTTTTCTTATTCCAGTTAAAACTTCAACTAGCTCGGTCTGTCCATTTCCTTCGACGCCAGCTACTCCAAGGATTTCAAACTCATGAACTTCAAAGGCTACATCTTTTAACGCTAACAACTTGCGATCATTTAATGCTCTTAATCCCTCAACCTGCAGAACAATATTTCCTGGTGCAGGGTGCACTTTCTCGAATGTTGATAATATTTCTCGACCTACCATCATCTTAGCTAATTCGTCGGGTTTTGTTTCATTTTTGTCCACAGTTCCAACAACTTTTCCTCTTTTCAAAACCGTAATCCTATCACATATCGCGCAGACTTCCTTTAGTTTGTGGGATATAAATATCACCGACTTTCCTTGTTGTTTAAGAGCTCTTATTGCGCGGAACAAGCCGTAAACTTCCTGTGGTGTGAGAACTGCTGTAGGCTCATCCAAAATGAGTATTTCAGCCCCTCGGAAGAGAGCCTTGAGAACCTCAACCCTCTGCTGAACACCAACTGGAAGGGAGTGCACTTTGGCTTTCGGATCTACTTCCAACCCGTAGCGATCGCAAAGAGCTTGGACATCGCTAACAGCTTTGTTAGTGTCAAACCAGAAATGGTGTTTCTTAGGTTCTCGGCCTAAGACTATGTTTTCAGCGACTGTGAGAGATGGAACGAGCATGAAGTTTTGATGAACCATCCCTATACCTAGTTTGATTGCAACAGACGGGGAATCAATTTTTACTTTTTTTCCATCCACAAAAATTTGTCCTTTATCGGATCGATACAATCCGTAAAGAATACTCATCAACACTGTCTTTCCCGCTCCATTCTCTCCGAGTAAACCATGAACCTCCCCCTTTTCTAGAATAAAATTTACCTTATCATTAGCGACCACGCCAGGGAAGGTTTTGGTGATTCCCCTCATTTCGACGGCTGAAGCCATAAATGATAAAAAAGGAGGTAGAGATTTAATATTTGCGCCTAAAATGCAGTTGGTACAACGATTTCGCCAGAGACTATTTTATCCTTTGCCTCTATGATTTTATCTAGCACTGTCGATGATAGTGGTTGGTGTTCAAACCCGAAGGTAGTCTCCCAAAATTCTTCTTCCTCCGGAAGTCTGCAGCATCCAACCCATGGTCCTCCTAGACCTCCTGTATGAATTCCCGCTTCGAATGTCCCCTCAAAAGCCGCTTCAATTATCTCAAACACAGCAACATCGACTCTCTTAGTCATGCTGACCGTTACTTCTGGATACAAATAACATTGACAAGCATCCACGCCAAAGCCTGCAACCTCTTCTTCATGAACTGCCTCTAACGCGCCTAATCCGCTTTTGCCAGCTGCAACAAAAATGGCATCGACTCCAACATCGATCAATCCTAGCGCCAATTCCTTTCCTTTAGTTGGGTCAGCCCAGTCACCAACAAAAACAGGATCAACCACCGTTACCGTAGGATTTGCCCATTTTGCGCCCGCTTCGTAGCCCAACCAAAAATCTCTAATCAAAGGTATGTCCATGCCTCCAACAAAGCCAACCTCTTCCGTCGTAGTCATCATTCCAGCTGCTACCCCTACCAGGAAAGACCCTTCGTTTGCTTTAAACAGAAGAGAAGCCACATTTGGCATATCGACGGTCATATCAACAATGGCGAATTTCTGATCAGGATACTCGCCCGCGACTGTAGTTAGCGCGTCTGCCTGATCGAAACCGACGCAAATAATAATCTCGTATTCACCGGTTTTAGCGAAGTCCCTCTGAAAGCCCTCGTATTCAGCTATGGCCGCAGGCTCTACATAATCGAATTCTATTCCTAACTCTTCTTCAGCCCTCAATACACCTGCATATGAAATATCATTAAAAGACTTATCTCCCAACCCCCCAGTAGCGATGATGAGCCCGACCTTTTTGGCTGCTTCCGCGGGGGCCATTGTGGCAAGATAAACAGCAAATGCCCCAACTATCACTATAGCGATTATAATTGCAGCGACTGTCATAGTTGAAATAGCCTTCTTACTCATCCTCTCACCCCGATTTGAACATAATTAAATTATATACAATGGGTATTAAAGCCTTTCATAAGCCTCAAAAACAGCTGAAATCATCCCCTAACCAGTTTTTTATGGAGTGCTAGCAAATCTTTTAATGGCTTCAATCATTAACGAGATACTCCGACTGATTTGCAAGAACTATCTAAGACGGTTTAGAATGATTTGATTACACAACACGGTTATCCGAAGGCAAATGCGATGCTTGCATTATCCTCCAACAGCTTAGCGCAGTGTCTTCATCATTCCAGCTGCCGATCACTTTATCTCTTTGTCTCAGCGTTCCTTCGAATTATTTCTGCAGCTATGATAAACGTTTCACACGAACTTCGAGTGGTAAGACCTCAGAATATAACATAAAAAAAGAAAGGATACAGCTGCTCTTGACTTCTCTGGCAAGCTTACACGTCACCCGCCTCAATAATTTTTTGATCTTCATATGGAGCTGCGACCCTTCTGTAATATTCAAGTTTGATGCACTCCACTGTAATATTCAAGTTTGATGCACTCCAAGACACCCACGGCCTTGTTAATATGAAAGTATCGAAGAGGGTATATCTCCTTTAATATCTTTGTAACAACGTAGTTTAGCTCTCCATCTATTTCCTCTGGAGGCAACGTCTTCAAAATTTTTACTAGGTTCTCCAATATCTTTTCGTATTTGTTTCTTTTACCCGCTTTTATATAAGGCAATAATAGTCTCTCCCTCTGAATACTCAAAGAATAGACTTACCTATATTAATTGTAATCCTAACGATTAGCTGATAAAGCTTATTTCTTTATGTCTACATAAAATCTCCGGCATAATTACCTTTTTTCCTGTGCTTGGTCAGCTTTGACGTGCTCTTCAGGTTGCTATTGCGCAGAGTAACGTGCGAACAAAAGTGATATAGTTTAAATCTCTATTTTTCAATTGGAATTGAGGGGACAAAGAATGGTCCACACGAAAGTAGTATCTTTTGATATGGATGGAACAATCACCGACCTTTCATTTGTAAAGTCGGTCTGGCTGGAGGGCATTCCTAGTCTCTACGCTACTAAGAATGGAATTTCTTTTGAAGACGCAAAAAAACATGTGATAACAGAATACGCCAAGGTCGGCAGGGAGAGGCTTGAATGGTACGATCTAGGCTATTGGACTAAGAAGTTGGGCCTGGACGTTGAGCCAGAAATGGTTTTGGTCTCCTTTCAAAACCGAATCAGGATTTTTCCGGAAGTGAACGAGGTATTGGAGGGATGCCAGGATAAGGGCTTTAAGCTTATAATCGTAACTAATGCTCGAAGGGCGTTCCTCAATTTGGAACTTGAGAAGACAGGAATTGGCCACTATTTTGATCATGTTTTTTCTTCAACGTCAGATTTTGGGCTTATCAAAAAAGCGGTGGATGTCTATCAAAAAGTGTGCAGTATTTGTGGTATTTATCCAGCAGAGGTGGTTCATGTAGGCGATGACCAATGTTTCGATTTTGAGATTCCGAAAAAGCTGGGAATTACGGCTTTTTACCTTGATAGAACGAGTGTGGCCTCTGGAGAGTGGGTGATTCATAATCTGAGAGAGTTGGGAGAAAAAATAACGCCCGAATAGACCCTAGCTTTAGATTCAATAGGATCGGTTGCGGCAAATACATTTTCACACATTCGCGCGCGCTTAGGACAAGTAATCCTCTTATTCAAAAAAACAAATCCAAAACTTCAAAGAAATGCGCGCGGGTTGCAAACTTCTGAAAACCGAAGGCGGAGGATTAGTAATTCACATCAAACGAATTGGAAGAATATAAATTGCTTTACTACACCTTCTTCAATGAGTACTTCCCTGAAGAGTTGGCTGAAAGTTAGGGAGGAGCTAAAATGACGAAAGTAAAAGAAGTTACAATCGAAATAGAAAGTTCTGACCCTGCGCTCATGCTCAATTTGTTTAGCCATAGAAAAATCGCTTCAGGAGTCGAAACTGAAATCGACACAGGTATATCATTGAGGTACGAACACACAATCTTAAGAGAAGCAGTTGATTTTCCACCTCTTGTTGAAGTTACCTTAATCTTGGCAAGAGAGGTAGTCTTACCAATTGCTTTAGGGATAGCTTCAAGCTACATTTACGACAAAATCAAAAACAGAAATATCAGAAAATTTCGCATAGGCAGTGTCGAAGTTGCAATTGACAAAGACCAAATCCAAGAAATGCTTTTAAAAGAAATAAAGGAAAAATCAGTCAGAGAAACACATATTGTCAGACTCGTACTTCCTGATGTTCCTAAAAAAGAATTGTTGAAATCTGCCAGAACCTTAAGTGACAGACCAATAATCTTCGATGGAAAAGAACTACCATTCCCTGACAACAAAGTTTACTTTGCAGACTATGTCTCAGGCAAGGTTGAAATAATGCTTCACATTAGAGATGAAGAACTGAATGGCATCCTTCGCAGAGAAATGAGATTGTACGCAACAGTTGAGACTGCTCCAACCATTTGCTTTAGAAATGCGGTTTTCATTCGATTAATTTTGGCTTCCAAAGACTTTCCATCTGGGCATGAGATTGATTATAGTCATAATTAAAATTTAATCCCCAGCCTACGCGCGCAATATTATTAGTACAAATCGTACCAACAATTGGACTTTAGCAGTTTCTTCCTTCGTTACCCAAACCTTGAAATCTGCGGGCTCCTTTGATTTGAGTGGACGATGAGGTCATCGAGGTACGGAGAAGCCTGAAGCAGGGATTAAACAAGCTGAAGGCTGGTGAACGCTTTTTCCGCTCCTGAGTCCACTCAAAAGCTCGGTATCAGCTGGAAAAAACACTAAAATTCTACTGCATTCTATCTCTTTTTCACCCTAATAACGAATGTAAAATTGAACAATACTGCGCATCTATAGAGCAGACACTTGCGGATAAAAGAAAGAGGCTGAAATTTTTTACCTATCTCTCTTTTCCCGTCATGTACGCCCATGCGGTTACCAACACGAGCGTTAGGCAAGCACCAGCGAGTCCTGAGACCACCCATTTAATATTGATGAGTGCTGGTAATACTGCCATAAGCCATGGGATTACGTAGTCTGCTGTGAGCTGCGCAATTACTCCGGCCATGAATCCTAAGAGCGCTACTATTCCAAATACTTTTAACCTATCACCCATTCAATTCACCTTTTTGTTTTAGCATTAGATTAAGCCTCTTTTTAGTCTAACTTACATGTTTTTGTCTAATATCCGAATAGTGCTTAACTTGTCTTTTAATTTTCTAATTAAAGCCAAAAACAAGTTTTTCAGCCGTGTATATCTCTACGTATATACGTGCATGTTTTCATCATATTAACAATGTATAAGATATTTCAAAGGCATCTTTTGTGTCGGAGGTATTAATTTGTCAGAAAGATTTGCAAAAAAATGGGAAACGAGACGGGATGACCAGCCGTTCACGGATCGCATAAAAGACGCTGTGAAGCCTCCTGGCCCACTAAAGCCAAGACTTGACTTCGCCGTCAGACGAATAGAACTTCAAGTGCAGAAACTCGACCAAGCCACAGAAAGGTTTTCACAGAGAGACAAAGCAATCTTTGCGAGAATAGTCGATGCTTACACCAAACACGACAGCGCACGCGCGAACGTTTTCGCCAATGAGCTAGCCGAAGTCCGCAAAATGGAGAAGCTAATCATAAACGCCAGGCTCGCCCTTGAGCAGATAGTGTTAAGGTTACGAACAGTGTCCGAACTTGGAGATGTAGTGTCCACCTTAGGACCAGCTGTAGGTGTTCTACGAACTGTCAGAGCAGGACTAGTGAGCGTTTTCCCTGAAGCAGAGACCGAACTAGGCGAAATCGGCAACCTGCTAAGCGGAATAATGATTGAAGCAGGCCAAGGCTCAGGAATGACATTGAACTTCGACACCGTAAACGAAGACGCCTCAAAAATACTCGCGGAAGCCGCAACAGTTGCTGAGCAGAAAGTCAAAGACAAGTTTCCAGAGCTACCGCCAGGTATGCCATCAGTCACAGCCGCGCAAACAGAGAAAACATCGACAGAGAGCTACTAAACTGAAGGAGGGAAAATATGTCCAACAACTCCAATCTTTTTCTTTCTATCGGTAAACCAATCAAAGATGAGTATGGTCGTACAGTCGGAAAAGTTGCCTCTTTTGCATTGACTCCTAGTGGAAAATTCGACGGCGTATTTATCGAGTCTAATGACGGGAAATTCTCAAAACAATCCATGGAACATCTACAATTTAATGGTGCTGAGGTCACATTTATCTCGACGCTTAAATCACAGGCAAACGTTCTCTGCGATCAGATACCCCTCATATGGCGCAAGGATCAAGCCCTTAAAGATCTGGCTGAAAAAAGAAAGATTTCTCCAGACCTCTACCAGGAGCTCCATAACAATTTTGAGGGAGTTCTAAATCAACTGAAGA